>Ga0209648_10000313_pt1 | contig 35994 bp, 33 predicted proteins | sample GraSoi2013_115cm_FD_185830 | JGI IMG/M metagenome (GOLD analysis project Ga0209648, IMG submission 185830) | Grasslands soil microbial communities from the Angelo Coastal Reserve, California, USA - Sample 9_17_2013_115cm (SPAdes) (version 2) | ecosystem: Environmental > Terrestrial > Soil >...
GTGGAAGGTGTGCTGCCCACGAAATTTCCATCAATCTCGACGTCGGCGCCATCAGGAGTCGAGGACACCTCCAATTCTGCCGCAGCCCCTTGGTCCGGCGATACAGGAGTCGCGGCTGGTGATGCAGAGGGGACCTGTTGTGTGGCAGGGACTGGTGCTGCGGCCGGAACGAGGGGCGCGGGCTGAAACTTTGTGAGGTCCAGCTTCACGTCACCGCTGACGTACGCCGTCACCTCGGTCGGCAACCCGGAAGTTTGGGAATCTCCTGAGCGCGATGCCGCCTAAACGAGAGCAGCAGCCTGCTTTCCTCACGTTGGTACTTTCAGAATCAAATATCCGCCCACCAACGCAAAAATCACGTCCGGGGACCATGCGGCCAGTACCGGTGGCAACTGGCTGATGTTCCCCATTGCTTCGAACAGTCCGGATACGACCGAGTAAACTACCGCGATTCCGATCGCCGTAGCCACGCCTGCGACCGCCCCGCGCTTCCCTGCTGAAAGGGCAAACGGAATCGCGAGCACCCCCATGACGAATGTGATGATCGGAAACGCAATTTTTTTCTGGAGCTGCACACGCAACCGCACCACTTCAAACCCACTCTGCTGCAAATCGTGGATGTAACGGCTAAGCTGCTCGTAGTTCATCTCCAGCGACTGCCTTACCTCCTTTTTGAAGTACGGAGGCGGCTCGGAGACCGCATTGAATGTAGAAACGTCGAACGGACGGTAGTTCTGAATGGCTGCGCCGTGGAACGAGCGCTCCCATCCTTGGGTGCACACCCAGCGATTCAGGCGGTCTTCCCAGTGGGCTCGGTCTGAGTAAATCCTGTTCACAAGCTGGAAGGTTGTCGGGTTGAACTGAAATACCGAAAGATCGCCAAACTGGTTCTTGTCGGAGTCAAAGAACTGGTAGTAGTAAATAGTCGAATTTTGGCCGAAAATCCATTTCCTGGACGGATTCAGATAAGTCTGTGGAGGTTTGCCTTTGATCTTGTTCAGCAGCGCGTCCTGACGCTTGTTGGCATGGGGCAAATAAAACTGGTCGGAAAGAAACAACCCCGCCGCAACCAGCGCTCCTGCCAACAGCACCGGTACCATGACACGATAGATGCTAATTCCGGTTGCCTTAAGCGCCGTTACTTCGTTCGAGCGCTGCATCAAACCAAGCGTAATCAACACAGCCAGCAGCACGCCGTACTGCGCGATGTTGTACAGAAAATAGGGTGTGACGTTCAGCAGATACTCGCCGACAATCCACGGAGAAATATGGTTGCGCAAAATATCGCCGAGCAATTCAAACACCGTGAAGATCTCTGACAATACAACCAGCGCACCGACGATCATCGCGAGGTTGAGCACAAAATCGCGCAGCACATAGTCGTCCAGGATCATTGGGAAGCTCGCGCTAAACACACGTTTTCGCGTGGCGGCCCGTTCGAATGCGTTCTCTGACAATCCCGTAGGTAACAGCAGAGTGCCTCCCTGGATCTTGGCTTTCAGCGATGCCCAGGTGCCTTTCAGCGCAGCAACTTCGAAGGGACGCCGCTCCGATCGCCAGATCAGAAATGCGCCACAGCCCATAAAAATCAGATTAGCCAGCCACACTCCGATTCCCGGCGACACCTTCCCCTGCCGGGCCAACGAGAGACCAAGCAACGAAACAAAGTAGTAGGCAAATACCAAAATGATCGTCAGAACGAATCCCGCCGACTTCCCTCCCTTTTTTGCTGATAGTCCGAGCGGAAATCCAACTAACGCAAGCACAATGCAAGCTGTAGGCAGCGCCATTCGACGGTGGAATTCGATCCAATACCAGCGGGAGATTGCGGGGCTGCTTATCAGCCGCGCCTGCTGAGGCAACCGCCAGGTCGGCACTTTTGAAATGGATGAAGGTGGCTGGTCTTTTGTAGCGCCGCTTTCCGGAAGCGAAATTGGCAAGTCAGTTTCCTGAAAGGTGGAGATCTGATATTTGTCGGGCGTAGTGGAATCTATCTCGTGCGCCGATCCATTTAGCAGATGAAGGTGCAGGGTGTTTTGGGCCTCGCTTACCAGAATCCCCTTCTCTGCCAACGTAACTTTCGGGGCCGCTGGATTGGTTATGTCGGCAATGAATACGCCTTTCCAGATCGCCGCCCCCTGCGCGCTCTTGACGTCGTGGACGTAGAGCACCATCTTCGGAAAGCCTTCATAAAAGACGCGCGGCTGAATTTGAAAAGATACTTGCGATCCTTTTAGCTTGTCCTGAAGGTGCGCCAGCGCGGCTTGAGCACGCGGGGCAAGATAAACGCTGTTCCCCAGGGCAAGCAGCCAGGCAGCCAAAACAAAGATGGAGAGGATACGTAGAAAACTCCAAATTCCGATACCGCTGGCCTTCATGGCTGTAATCTCGCTGTCGGCCGCGAGCCGGCTGAGTCCGATCAGGATTCCGATCAGCACTCCAGCCGGCAGCGTTATGGTGAGTGCCTCAGGAATGATGAGAAAGAACAACTCGATGGCGCTTGGCAGGGGTGCGCTATTGCGGACAACCAGCTCTAAAATCTGGCCCAACTCGCGGGTGTAAATGACAAACGTGAAAATCGCAGTTCCGATGAGGGCATGCGATGTGACTTCGCCGAGAATATAGCGAGTGAGAATGCGCATGAAAACGCCAACTAATACGTGGAGTCTAGCATGTGGCCGGGGGACGGGCGTGGACGGCCGACCCTGCACAGAACCTAATATCCGCTTTTCTTGTCCACCAATGCGAGAAGCGGCTGCCCACTGAAATAGCGCCGCAAATTTTCAGAGAATAGGGTGTAATGACGTTCCCACAATTTCTGAGTCATTCCCGCAGTGTGTGGCGTGATCAGCAGGTTCTCTAAATTCCAGAGCGGGGAATCCGGGGGCAATGGCTCCTCCTCGAAAACGTCCAAAGCCGCGCCGCCGATCTTCTCTTCATTTAATGCTTCATAAAGAGCGGATTCATCGATGAGAGATCCGCGGCCAACGTTTATGAGAAATGCGTCGGGCTTCATTTGGTCTAGCTGCTCGCGTCCGATCATGTTCTGGGTTGCAGGAGTGACTGGAGCCGCGAGGACAACGTAGTCCGCGACTGCGAGCATTTTATCCAGGCCAGAAGATGGTAGGACTTCTTCAACGAACTCCGGTTTCTCCGTCGCGCGCCGGCGCACGCAGATGACCTTCATTCCGAGGTTCGCAGCATGTCTGGCGACGTTTCTGCCGATGCTGCCATATCCCACCAGGCCCAGGGTTGCTCCGTAGAGCTCGCGCAGGCCACGATAACTCTCCCAGATCATCTCTTGTCCCCAGATCCGCTGCTGCTGGAAACGGACGTCTTGCGGAATTAGCTTTGCTAACGCGAACATCATTGCGATGACCTGCTCGGCAACAACGGGGCCGTGGACCTCGCGGGCGTTGGTGAGTATGACATCACTATTCACCAACTCGGGAAACAAAAACTGGTGCACGGCTGCGGCGGGAGAATGTATCCAGCGGAGCTTCTGGGCGGCGCGGAACTGCGCTGGGCGAAGGGAAAAGGTGAAAGCAATTTCGGCGTCGGCAATTTCTTTTTCCACGTTGTCGTAGTTCGTGAGGCGGACAACTTCGAGCTGTAGGAAATCTTTAGAGAGACGTTCGGAGAACCACTCCGGAGCGACCCAGAGATCGAGGCGGTGATAGGTCGCGATCAGAAGTCTTTTGATTGAACCGGCGGTGGGTAAAGTCATTTAAGAAATGGGGCGGCGAACATGATGCGGTGACCGTCTGCCGTTACGACTCCGAATTCTCTCATTCCCCACGGCTCACTGCGAATCGTTTTGCAAATGTTCGCGCCGGCGGCAAGAATAAATTGGTAATAGGCATCAACGTCCGCAATTTCAAGGTAGGCAAAATAGGAGTGGTCCCCGAGTTTGGACGGCGGAATTGCGTCGGGACACTGACCCGCCATGATCGTACAGTCCCCAGATGAATAAATGAGCCACCCGGGGTCAGGGACCGTATGAACCGTGAACCCAAGACAGTCCCGATAGAATGCAGACGAGACTTTCAAATCGGGGACGGCAATCACGAAACGGGTTTTGGAAATGCTAATCGTGGCACTTCTCCGACAGACCACAGTCTGTAATGGTCACTGGTCGAACGTTACTACGCTCCCTTTCATCCATTCTTTATTCTCAGATCAGTTCCCGTCATATCCTTCGGCTCGGGAATTCCCAGCATGCCTAGAATGGTCGGAGAAATATCGCGCAGCGATCCGCCATTCCGGAGCGTGAATTGCTTCGAGTTCTCCGCCACAACAATGAACGGCACCGGATTCGTTGTGTGCGCGGTATGCGGACCGCCGGTTGCCGGATCGACCATCATTTCGGCGTTGCCGTGATCGGCAGTAATCAGCATGGCGCCGCCTTTCGCGCGGACGGCCAGCTCAATCCGTCCCAGGCAGGCGTCCACAGTTTCAACAGCTTTGATTGTCGGTTCAATTTTTCCTGAGTGGCCTACCATGTCGGCATTGGCGAAGTTCACGATGAGGACATCGAAGGTTCCGTCTTCGATGGCTTTCACCACTGTGTCGGCAATTCCAGCGGCGCTCATCTCCGGCTTCAAGTCGTAGGTAGCCACCTTGGGAGATGGCACCAGAGTCCGGTCTTCTCCTGGAAACGGTTGCTCAATTCCACCGTTGAAAAAGTATGTCACATGAGCGTATTTTTCGGTTTCTGCTACCCGTAAGTTGCGCATCTGGGCCTGGGCCATGACGTTCGCCAGAATGTTTTCGAGCGATTCGGGCGGGATAACAACCGGCAGGCTGAAGTTCTTGTCGTATCGCGTCATGCAGACGTAATGCAGGTTCTTGGGCACTCGGTCACGCGGAAGAGTTGTATCTAGGTCTTCAGCGCCGGGCAGATCGCATCCACCCTGCTCGTCCAAGCTGCTATTACGAGTGAGCGCGCGAGTGATTTGCCTAACGCGGTCGGCGCGAAAATTGAAACAGATGCAGGAGTCGTCATCGTGGATTGTAGTGGAACCGTGGGCATCCCCGCCCGTGTTTTTGGAATCCGTGCAAACAAAAGGAATGACGAACTCATCCGTTACGCCTTTGTTGTACGACTCCTTCACCCCTTGCACGGCGTCGGTGTAGTTGCCACCTTCGGCTTCGCCGTAAACCATCGCGCTGTAAGCCTTGGCAATGCGCTCCCAGCGGCGATCGCGGTCCATGGCGTAATAGCGTCCGCTGACGCTGGCGATCGTTCCAGTGTTGTACTCCCGCATGGCCTGCTGCAATTGTTCGAGATATCCCGCGCCATTTGTGGGAAGGGTGTCGCGGCCGTCCATGAAGGCGTGGACGAAGACGCGCTCGACGTCATTTTGCTTTGCCATTTTGAGCAGAGCATGCAGGTGGGTCTGATAGGAATGCACGCCGCCGTTCGAGAGCAGGCCGAAGAGATGAAGCTGGCGGCCTCCGGTGCGAGCGTTTTTCATGGCGCTCAGCAGCACGGGATGCTGAAAGAATTCGCCATTCTGAATCATCAATTCGATACGCGTCGAATCCATGTGAACGATGCGGCCGGCGCCGATGTTGAGATGGCCGACTTCGCTATTGCCCATCTGATTGTCCGGCAACCCGACATATTGGCCGCTGGTACGAATCAGAGTGTTGGGATACTCGCGCAGCAGGCGGTCGTAAACCGGCTTGCGGGCCAGGGCGATGGCGTTGGCTTTGGTCTCGGCGCGGTATCCCCAGCCGTCGAGGATGACGAGGATGAGGGGTTTGGGGTGAGGCATAAATGCAGCTCTTAGCTGCGAGCTCCTAGCTCTTAGCTTTCAAAACAGAAACTTCTTGGCCACGGATTCCCACGGATTCAGAACCACTTTCACCACGGAGACACAGAGAAAAACAGCAAGACAAGAAAAGAATCTATCGAAGTGGACAAAGAGTTTCAAATCAGGCATCAAGTATGAAGGCGGCAGCTCCGATAGCGCCTTAATTTTTCTTAGCTGGTGGCGCAGAACGCTGCTTCTCCTCTTCCTCGCTCGCCATGTTGTCGATTTTTTCCATAGCCTGATCCATCTCCTTTCTAAGCCGAGGTTGTATCGCTTGCATACCCTCGGCAGTCATAGCGGGCATTTCACGCAAAATCTTCTGCCCACTTGGAGTGGAGTAGAACCCGATCATGGCGCCAACATCTGACTTGGTCAAGTGCTTCTGGTAGACGGGAATCATGTCGTCAAGCATTTCGCTAATCGGCATCTCTTTTATTAATTGATCTGCCATGGAATCGAGTTTCGCGATTTCTGCACTCGTGATGTTGGGATCACGCTTCCTAAGCTGCTCATGACTTATAGATCTCATTTGCTGTGAGACTTGATCCATAACGAGCTTCATCTGTTCATGCAGGTGCATCACGTCGAAGAGCTTTAGAATATCCTCCCTAGATGACGGCGTATCTGCCGAGAGTTCTTGCGCCGCTACAACACAGGTCAGCGTTCCGAGAAACAAAGCGAGCAAAAGTAGATAACGTTTCATTTGTCTCTTTCCTCTCATTCGAAGAACTATCCGACTTACTCACGCCTGTGAACCCTGGCCATGTGTTTGTCTAAGGCTGTCCTTCACAGTTCAGTGCCCTCAGCCCCAGAAACCTGGCCCCGCTTCCCAACTCCTCCTCAATCCGCAGCAGCTGGTTGTACTTCGCAATGCGGTCGGTGCGGGAAGCCGAGCCGGTTTTGATTTGGCCTGCGCCCGTTGCAACCGCTAGGTCGGCGATGAAGGTGTCTTCGGTTTCGCCGGAGCGGTGGGAGATGACGGAGGTGTATCCGTTGCGGTGGGCGAGGTCGATCGCGTCGAGGGTTTCGCTGACGGTGCCGATTTGGTTGACTTTTATCAGAATGCTATTGGCGACGTGCTTGTCGATTCCCTCTTGCAGGAAAGAAATGTTGGTGACGAAAATGTCGTCGCCGACCAGCTGAATCTTGCCGCCGAGTTCTTTTGTCAGCAGAGACCATCCTTCCCAATCGTTTTCGGCGAGGCCGTCTTCGAGAGAGACGATGGGATAGTCGTTCACCCACTTGGTGTAGAAGCGGACCATGTCGTCGGAACTCTTTGTGGACTTGTCGGATTTCTTGAAGAAGTATTTGCCGTCCTGGAAGAACTCACTGGCCGCAGGATCGAGCGCGATGGCGATTTCTTCGCCGGGCTTGTATCCCGCCTCCTGAATGGCTTCGAGTACGACGTCGATGGCCTCGACGTTTGATTTCACCGACGGCGCAAAACCGCCTTCATCGCCGACCGCCGTGTTATAGCCGCGCTTCTTGAGAACCCCTTTTAAGGTATGAAAAACTTCCACACCCCAACGTAGAGCTTCGGAAAATGACTCCGCGCCGACAGGCATGACCATGAATTCCTGGAAGTCCACATTGTTGTCGGCGTGGGCGCCGCCGTTGAGAATGTTCATCATCGGCGTTGGCAGAGTGTTCGCGCCGGCGCCACCGAGATAGCGATAAAGCGGTAGTTCGTAACAGTTCGCAGCAGCGCGAGCCGCGGCCATTGAGACCGCCAAAATTGCGTTGGCTCCCAGCCGGCCCTTGTTCTCTGTTCCGTCGAGTTCGATCATCTTCTGGTCGAGCGTGCGCTGATCGGCGGCATCGAAATTCGCTAGAGCATCTGCGATTTCACCATTCACGTTCTCGACGGCCTTTAGCACTCCTTTTCCAAGATACGTTTGGTTATCGCCATCGCGAAGCTCTACGGCTTCATGTTCCCCGGTGGAAGCGCCGCTGGGCACAATTGCTCGGCCAATCGAGCCGTCGGCGAGCCGGACTTCTGCTTCCACTGTAGGATTACCGCGCGAGTCAAGGACTTGGCGGCCGCGAATTTCGGAGATATTGCTCATGGATGAGTGCCTTTCTTGGTTTGAACTATTCTTGCTGTCGTCCCCGGAAACCAAGCCCGGTCTGGACGAATTGAAGGTGAGACGACGCCCGGTCAGGTATCCAACACCTGTATAAGTTTTGGCCATGGGTAGTTTAGAAACTTGCGATTATAAATGATGCCGGAAGGGTCACTCCGCGCGAAACCCAAAAGGAAACCATGTGGGGGCACCTGCGCTAGATTGCATATTTTTCGATTTTCACTGCGACAACGCGATCAGCTCCTCTTCTGGAAGGAGCTGCAACTCCATCCATCCTTCGACAGGAAGAGCGTCCACCGGCAGCCGATTCTGCCAAAGACTGAAGCGGAGACGAAGCCGGGTCGCAGCCGGACTTGCTTCTGAAGCTGACGATTCGCGCGGCAGGGCGTAAAGAAAGGCCAGCGGCACCTTAAATTCGAAGTTGCGCGCCAGCGCCACGGCAGCGTCGCTGTTTGGCGGAAGGGCGTCTCCATCGTCAGAAATCTTCCAGTGCGAAATCTTTCCGCTTGTGACTTCCGCATTCAACCGTAGGGCGCGCCGAGGGCGACTGGCATTCTCCGCCCAGGACTCGATATTTACGACCAGCTCAAAATCGCCCGGCGGAATCTGCTCCGCGAAATCCATGCGGCCGTATACGTCCTTCTCGTCAATGCCCGCATAAATCGAATCCAGCAGGAAAACTTTTCCGTGCATCGCGCCTGAACGTCGGTCGGCCCTGTAAAGCGCGGCCCCCATCCATTCGAAGTAGCGGATCATCTCGCCGGTAATACGTGGATGAATGTAATGCGTTTGCGGCATGAAGGATGGCCGCACAGTCCCACCCATAATCGGCTGGGCCAGGTAATCCGGCGGGGTCGCGCCCAGCGCCTGGTAAACGTTCGAAAGATGCTTGCGATAGAGTTCGTCAAAGTCGCGGTCGTTGGCCGAGTGGTGCTCTGGTCCGTACCACCAGTTCCAGTCGCTACCTTCGGCGATGAACAATTCCTCGAGCGCCAGCTTGCGCTGTTCGTCCGAACAACTCACGGAAGCTTGGGCGTAGAAATTGCGGGCGTGGTAAAGATAATCCCAGGAGCGATTGTCCTCCGGCGCACCGATCCATACATTGAAATTTGCGTGGATCCACGACCCGGGAGTGAGCGATCGTAGCGGGTTGAAATTCCGCTGGCGCTCGATTGCCTCAGAAACCGTAACTGCTTCGATGGAACGATCTTGCTGGAGCGCATCATAGAAGCGTCTTAGAAATTCGCGCCCAGATTCGGGATAGTATTCCCAAGCATTCTCGCCATCGAGGATGATTGCAATAACCGCATCATTCCCCGTATTAAGAACTGGCTGTGCAGATTCTTTAATGTTTTGGATTAAGTGAGCGGCCGCTTCTATCGGAGGCATTCCTGAATACAGGAATCCAATAAGATCGGAAATGGCGTGATCGCGAAAGATGAGGTTCATGCGGGTCGGGCTGCTCTCGTAACGATGAATGGTATAGAGCTTTTCCGCCGAGGCATCTGGCAACCGCCCGCGGCCGTCCCGCATAAACGACATGCCCAAAGTTCGCGACAATACCCCTTCGTCGGTCGCCATCCATTGCACTCCCAAGGCAGTAGCGATCGCAAGAACTTCTTCTGAAACGCTGCCTTCTGAAGGCCAGACTCCTTTCGGACGCAAGCCGAAAACTTTCTCGTGCAAATCCAATCCGCGTTGGAGCTGCTCCCTCGCATCTTCTGGATGACCAAAGCGGTTCTGTGGAAGTGGCAGGCCGGGGGTGGAGGCTGCGCCCGCGTTTGTGTCGCAGACTAGCGGCAAAATCGGATGGTAGAAAGGCGAAGTGGAGATCTCGATTCTTCCCTGTTTCGCCGCATCGGCATGCGCAGGCAGAACTTTTGCAATCAATTCCTGCTGGCGGCTGATCACGAAGCTTTGGTCTTCGAGCGAAAAGCTGCGGCCCTTGCGAACTAGTTCGGCAATCTCCGGTTCTTTGAGGAAGAATTCATCGAACCACGCAAGTTGCGACAGCACTTGTAAGTCGGTAAACTCTTGCGGCTGAAAATATCTTTCCGCGCGTTCAGGCGCCGCGCCTGTACTCTGAAACCGGTCCCACAGCTCGGCGTATCGCGGATACCGCCCGATCAGGTGTTCGGCATTCGCCTGAAACAGATACTGCAACGCAAAACGACGCTCGTCCGCAGTCAAATCCTGCGCCGGCCGTGCTGCCACGCGAAGAAAAGGATCATGTGCGGTTCCTTCGACATAGTCCTGAATTTGCGTAATCAGAGAAGGGACAAGATTAAAAGTCTGGTGGACGCCGGGAAACTCCTCCAGCAATTTCACCATCCCGTAGTAATCTTTAAGCGCGTGCAGACGAACCCAGGGCAGGCGGTATTCCCCGGTGACGAGGTCTTTATAGAAAGGCTGATGCTGGTGCCAAAGAACAACAACGCGAAGAACGGGCATCGGCAGCCGATTCCTGATTAGAATGAATTTGTTATGCAGTCTAGCATGGAAGAAAGTATTGAAGATTTGAGATTGTAGATTTCGGATTGAAGGCGCATGTGAAGAGAGCTCGCCACAAATCTGAAATCGCACTTGCAAGCATCTCAGCAGGGACAGTATCTGAGCACCTGACACGATGAAAACGAAGAGTACTCTCGCAACTCCCGTGCGCCACGATGTCTCGCTGCTTTCGCCCGACGACCTCTACCTTTTCAATGAAGGCCGGAACTATCGTGCTTACAACCACCTCGGCGCGCATCCCGCCAGCTTCGATGGAGAGGCAGGCACCACCTTCAGTGTGTGGGCGCCCAATGCCCGCACAGTCTCGGTGATTGGAAGCTTCAACGACTGGAACGACACCTCGCACCGGCTTGAGCCCAGAGGAAATTCAGGTATCTGGGAAGGATTCATTCCTGGCGTTGGCAAAGGGTCGCTGTACAAATTCCACATTGTTTCTCATAGTCAGGGCCACATCGGCGAGAAGACCGATCCTTTCGGCGTCTACCACGAAGAGCCCCCGCGAACAGCGTCGGTAGTCTGGGATCTCGACTATGAGTGGGCGGACTGCGATTGGATGAAGTCGCGCGGCGGTCGCCAGTCTTTACATTCGCCAATGTCGATCTACGAAGTCCATTTTGGTTCGTGGATGCGCAAGCCTGAAGAACACGACCGCTCCCTCACATACCGAGAGATGGCGCCCCTTCTCGCTGAGTACGTCGAGCGCATGCAGTTCACGCATGTCGAGCTTCTGCCGATCATGGAGCACCCGTTTTACGCTTCGTGGGGCTACCAGACCACGGGCTACTTCGCGCCCACATCGCGGTACGGCACGCCGCAGGACTTCATGTACTTGGTGGATTACCTGCATCAGCACGGCATTGGCGTGATCCTCGATTGGGTGCCATCGCACTTCCCTTCCGACGCGCATGGCCTCGCGTATTTCGACGGCACGCATCTGTTCGAGCACGCCGATTGGCGCAGCGGGTTTCATCCTGACTGGAACACGTACATCTACAACTACGGCCGCAATGAAGTGCGCAGCTTCCTTATGTCGAGCGCGATGTTCTGGCTGGACAAATATCATGCCGATGGATTGCGCGTGGATGCAGTCGCGTCCATGCTCTACCTCGACTATTCGCGCCGTGAAGGCGAGTGGATTCCCAACAAATATGGCGGCCGAGAAAACCTGGATGCGATTGAGTTCCTGCGGCAGCTCAATCTCGAAGCCTACAAGGAGCATCCGGACATTCAGACTTTCGCCGAAGAATCTACTGCCTGGCCCATGGTTTCGCGGCCGATATACGTTGGCGGCCTCGGTTTCGGCATGAAGTGGGATATGGGCTGGATGCACGACACGCTCATGTATTTTTCGCGTGACCCGATCCATCGCCAGTTTCACCACAACCTGCTGACATTCCGCATGCTCTACGGGTTCACCGAGAATTTTGTGTTGCCGCTTTCGCACGATGAGGTCGTCCACGGCAAGGGATCTCTGGTCGGCAAGATGCCTGGAGACGAGTGGCAGAAATTCGCAAACCTGCGACTGCTCTTCGGCTACATGTTTGCGCAACCGGGTAAGAAACTGTTGTTCATGGGAGATGAGTTCGGGCAAGTACGCGAATGGGGACACGACATGAGCCTGGAGTGGCACGTCCTGCAATTTGGCGTTCACAAAGGCGTGCAGAACTGGGTGGCGCAGTTGAACCGCCTCTATCGCACCGAGCTTGCCCTGTACGAGCTCGATAATGATCCTGCGGGTTTCGAGTGGGTAGATTGCAACGACACGGGAGCGAGCGTGATTTCTTTACTGCGCAAAGGCAAGAAGCCGGAAGACACGATTCTGGTGGTGTGCAATTTCACCCCCGTGCCTCGCGAGGGATATCGTATTGGAGTTCCCTTCGACGGCTTCTGGCGGGAGTTGCTCAACAGCGACGCGGCTGATTACGGCGGCAGCGGCATGGGCAACCTGGGCGGAATTCAGGCGGAAGCGGTGCCCACTCACGGGCGTCCGTATTCGCTATCGCTGGCGCTTCCACCGCTGGGGATTGAATTTTTCAAGCGCGGCTGATTAGCTGGCAGAGCAGTAGACCATCAACCACAAAGGACACGAAGGTACACGAAGGAAAACTATTCCGCTGAGTACTGCAAAGTTGCTACTGTAAGCTCATGCCCACGACTGGAGAACGATTCGAGCGCGCGGTTTCCATCATGGCACGGCTGCGCGGGCCGGGAGGCTGTCCGTGGGACCACGAGCAGACGTTTGATTCCATCAAGCCTTACACGCTCGAGGAGGCTTACGAGGTCCTCGAAGCCATTGATAATCGTGACTGGAATGAGTTGCGCGGCGAACTTGGCGACTTGTTGTTGCAAGTGCTCTTCTACTCGCAGATGGCGCAGGAGGAAGCCCGGTTTTCGATCGATGACGTACTCGACCGGCTTTCCAAGAAACTGGTAGACAGGCACCCGCATGTTTTCGGAGATGTAATTGCAGAAACGTCTGCCGACGTTCTGCGCAACTGGGAAGCGCTCAAGGCTGAGGAGAAAAAGAAACGGTTGGAAGCTGGCGGAGGCAAGTCGGCTAAGACCGACTCTCCGGAGTCGGTGCTCGCGGGTGTTTCTTCTGCGATGCCCGCGTTGCTCGAAGCTCACAAACTCAGCTCGCGAGCCGCGCATGTAGGCTTCGATTGGCCAGAGATGGCTGGCCTCTTCGAGAAGCTCGAAGAAGAAGTTACGGAACTGAAAGACGAACTCCAGCATCTTCCTTCGGCAGTGCAGCCTGTGGCGAGAGGCGTGGCTGGATCAGGCAAGCCCCAGGTTCCCGAAGAACTTCGCAGCCGGCTGGAAGAAGAAGTCGGAGATATGTTTTTTGTTCTTGTGAACATCGCGCGCTATCTTTCCCTCGACCCTGAGTCGGCACTGAAGAAAACCAATCGCAAATTCAAACGCCGTTTTCAGTGGATGGAAGAGCAATTACGCACCAACGGCAGAACTCCGCAGCAGGCGACCATGGACGAACTGGAGTCGCTCTGGCAACAAGCCAAGCAGCAGGAGCAAGACCTCGCCCCGAGCGCCAACAAATCATGAAGGTCGAAGCCATCACCCTCCGCGAGCTTCGCATACCGCTGAAGTATTTTTTTGAGACCAGCTTCGGCCGCATCGAGAGCCGCCGCGTGCTGCTGGTGACCACCCATTGCGAAGGAGTCGAAGGCTGGGCGGAATGCGTCGCCGGCGACAGCCCATTCTTCAGCTATGAATGGATTGAAACCGCCTGGGCAACGATGCGCGATTTTCTAGCTCCGGCGTTGATTGGGGCAAACTTCGCACAAGCGAAAGAAAGTGCCCCTTTGATGTCGCGGGTTCGCGGCCACAACATGGCCAAAGCCGCTTTGGAAAATGCACTTTGGGATGCCGAAGCCCGCCAAGAGGAGCAACCGCTGTGGAAGATGCTGGGCGGGACCCTGAACGAAATCGCATCTGGAGTCTCGATCGGCATCCAGAATTCACACGATCAGCTACTGGCGAAAATTGAGACTGAACTGACGGCCGGCTATCAGCGAATCAAAGTTAAAGTCAAACCCGGATGGGACGTGGAAGTACTCGGCAAGATTCGCAAACGATGGCCGAAGATCCTGCTGAGTTGCGATGCTAACTCCGCCTACCGGCCAGCCGACCTGGACCACCTCCGCGAATTCGACGCATTCAATCTGCTCATGATCGAGCAGCCGCTCTGGGAAGACGATATCTTCCAGCATTCAAAACTTCAACGCGAGCTTAAAACGTCTATTTGCCTGGACGAGTCCATCCGCCAGCGGCGCGATGCCCAACAAGCCATCGAGCTCGGCGCCTGCCGCATCATCAACATCAAGGTCGGACGGGTGGGCGGATTCACCGAGGCCATAGCCATCCACGATCTCTGCCAGGAACACAAAATCCCTGTCTGGTGTGGCGGCATGCTAGAAACCGGCATTGGGCGCGCCCACAATATAGCGCTCTCTACTCTGCCGAATTTCCGCCTTCCCGGAGATGTGTCCGCGGCGAAGCGCTATTGGGAAGAGGACATCGTCGAGCCGGAGATTGAAGTCAGTCCTCGAGGTACGATCGCGGTGCGCAACCAGCCTGGAGCGGGTTACGAAATCAAGAAAGATTTGATTCAGAAGCTAACGGTCAGAATGGAGACGATCCGCAGCCGCGCCGCCACGGTCTAAGAAGTTCCTAAATATCCCTGCATTTTGTTTCGGAATATTCTAACGATCACAACAAACGTGTTCTTCGGCCTGCTCTTTGGTCTTGTAGGTTTCCTGCTGGTGTTCTTTTGTTCCCCCAGCCGACTTGTGTTGCGCAATCTCTTTCTCCAAAAGTTCGACTCCCTGCGCAAAAGTCAGACTGGCAGGGACCGGACGAAATTCAGAAAAGACATCGCTGGATCGGATACTCAACTTTTTCAGGAAGAAAATCTTTCCCGTAAACGACAGCTCCATTCGGGTCACTTCCCACTGCTGGTTGCCAACGTCCCCCTGCTGCACGAGGAACCGGCCGCCGCGGTCAAGATGGCCCAGTATTCCCCAGCCAAAGCCAACCTCTTTCTGCAATGTACCGTCGATCTCCGCAATTCGGTTTTCTTTGGCATCGATCAGCAGGTAGCCCTGCATTCCGGTTAGGACCTGCTCCACACGGGAAGGCGGATCGTAGCTTGGGTTAGGACGGAATTTTAGGCGAATGAGTTCGTGGCCCGGTTCCCCGACGCCATCGGTACCAGGCTCTGTGCCATCCGCCTCGTACAGAAACGCATCTGGCAAGGCCTTGACGATCTTGGCGGTGCGTTCAGCATCCTCTTTTTCCTGCTGGCGTTTCTTGTTCAGCTCCTCGGGATTCTTGATGTAATTCTGCAGGCGCGCCTCCTCCGCCCTCTGCTGCTCAGGTGTAAGCGGATGCCCGTCCTGCTCCACCAGCAGTCCAGCCGTGGCATCGCGAGTTTCGACCATTAGCTTGGTCTGCGATACGTGCGATGTTTTCCTTTGGTCTTTGAACATGAAGCAGGTGCTGGAGTCGCTGCTCTTCGTAATTTCGTTCTGGACAGCCCTCCGCACCAGTTCCGCAGGCGAAGGGGGAGTCGGCTGACCACTAGCCGCAGAGGAGATCAAGAAGGTGAAGATGGCCAGTCCTGGTAAAAACGATCGCCAACATTCATGTCTGGTCCCCATTTTCATCGCACTTCCATAAACATCTTAGACGGAAAATCACCGTATTGCTGTTGTCCAGGGTTGGCGCTCACGCCTTGGGCTGCGTACGCTACAAACAATAGCTCTAGTGAGTTCGCTGTCCGAGCCTCACTTTTGAGGTATTTTACCGATTGTGTGCAAGTTGCCTAGAGGCCTAGAGCCTGAAGCCTGAAGCCTGAAGCTTAGAGCCTGAAATGGTTTACAATCCATACTTCCTGTGGCATTCGCATTATTCGACGGAGGTCAGTCCATGAGCACGCCTGCATCGGGAGAATTCGCACACATCGGGAAGTCGGTCAGTATCAAAGGGGAACTCTCCGGCAGCGAGGACGTTTACGTGGATGGCCAAGTAGAAGGCAATATTCAACTGTCGGGAAACAGCCTGACTATCGGTCCAAATGGCCGCGTGCACGCGAATGTCGCGGTGAAGAGTGTCACCGTAGGAGGATCGCTCGAGGGTAACATTCAAGCCAGCGAGCGAACGGAATTGCGCAAGACCGCGGTGGTAAACGGAGACGTGCAGACCCGGCGAATCGCCATCGAAGAAGGCGCTTACTTCAAGGGCAAGTTAGAAATCCTGGCAGAGAGCAAGTCGGTTGGCGCCGGAAATCCGGCCGGAGCGACCTCAACGACCGCCGCGAAATCCACCGCGAGCCCATCCGAACAAGGCAAGTGATCTGGCGCGCGAGCACTTGCCTTGTTATATTGAGCAACAAAGCCGGGGTGGTTGGCGCGGCCCTGGATCCGGCCTTCAGTGGGATCCAATGCACGCAATCCCATGAGATTCTTCCGCAGCACGCCGGAGTCATCGCCCGCGCCGAAAGCCCAGGAGCGGCTCACCCGGCGCTCAAGCGCCATTGCTGAACTTTCGCGAATCTTCAAGTCTGAAGAAACGCTAACTATCCTCGACATTGGCGCGACATCGGCCAGCAACATCCGTTTTTTCACCGAGCGCGGCCACCGTATCTACAGCGAAGACTTGCTGGAAGCCTCCACCGATCCGGCCCTGGCGATCCACGACGACCAGGGCAGGCCGATACTCGACAGCAAGAAATTTCTCGAAGAGAACCTGGTCTATCCCAACGCGCAGTTCGATGTGGTCTTTTGCTGGAACCTGGCCGACTACATGGATGAGAGCCTGGTAAAGCCCGTGGTGGCGCGTCTGTGGTCGATGATGAAACCAGGAAGCATGCTATTGGCCTTCTTCCACACGAGGGAAGCCGGGCCCGACGCCCCGTGCTACCGCTACCACCTTTCCGCCAACGACACTCTGGAGATGCACGCCCTGAACGCAAAACGCGATCATCGCAAGGAAACTGCGGGTGCGTCTGGAAGCAAGGTATTCACGCTGCAAAGAGTCTTCCATAACCGGCACATTGAAAATCTCTTCCGCGATTTCACATCAATTAAATTCTTCCTCTCGCGCGATAATATCCGAGAAGTTCTTGTTGTGCGATAAAAGCATTTCTCGATCGGGGAAGGATGAGTCGTGATGCGAGTCATCCATAGCTCAAGACGCCTATCATCGCCAAGCCGTGACAGAATGGGAACCCGTTTCGGGAATTCCACAGTTGTTCCGGGCTAGGCGTCACAGACACGCCTGTAGGCATCAGGAGACGATCCGACTGATTGCACGACCGTGGAAGCGCACGGCTTCAGCCGTGCGAAAACGGCGAGACAGGACGCGGCTTTGAGCCGCTGTGGCATGGACTTCTTCGCTGACCGCACATTCTTCGTCACGTCTGTGACTTGGCAGCGAAGAGACGTCTTCGGCTCAGAGCGTGCAGCACGGCTCTTCCTTGACACGCTCTTTGGCTATCGTGACCGTGGAATTTTCCATCTCTATGAATTCGTGCTCATGCCAGATCATGTTCATCTGCTGCTAGCGCCCGAGCCAACGATTGCGGTGGAGCGTGCCATGCAATTCATCAAAGGCGGCTTTTCACACCGCTTCATGAAGGAAACTGGGTCGAGGATGGAGATATGGGAGAGAAGTTTTACGAATCACCGTATTGGGGATGAACGCGATTATGAGCAGCATGGGCAATACACCCATTTGAACCCGGTCCGCGCAGGATTAGTCCAGCTTCCGCGTGATTATCCATATTCTTCCGCTCATCCAGGGTTCTCGCTCGATGCCGCGCCACAGTGGCTAAAGCCGGTCGCATGAGGACTTATCGGCACGGCTTAAAGCCGTGCCCTTCCACGGTTGCGCAACCAGCAACGCTAGAGCAGGCGACGGCGGTGAATCGACGGCTCGCCGAGTAACCTCTGTCCTTTAGGTGATAGATGGCTTGCTTGACGATTTGTGGCTTGAAGAATGTGCTTCGGTAGCGCCTCTCCTTCTCCATCGAACCTCCAATCAACTTAAGCTGAGACACGGTTCGCCACCCACTGCCCAACTTCCCTGGTACGTAACGCTCCGCCGATGTCAGATGTTGTCTTCTTCTGCTTCACTGCTTCAAGCACGGCGGCTTCTATCTTTGCGCCAGCCTCTTGGAATCCAAGATGGCCCAGCATCATCGCCGCTGTCAGAATTGCGCCGATGGGATTGGCAATATCCTTCCCGGCCAGGAGCGGAGCTGATCCATGTACCGGCTCGAACATTGAAGTCTTGCCGGGATGAATGTTTCCGCTGGCTGCCATTCCAAGGCCACCCTGAAGTCCCCCGGCAAGGTCAGTGATGATGTCGCCGAACATGTTGTTGGTGACGATCACATCGAACTGGCGCGGATCGCGAACCATCTGTGCGCAAAGTGCGTCCACGTACATATGTTCGGATTTGATCTGCGGATATTCTGCGCCCAATTCTTTGAAAAGCCGCTGCCACAAGCTTCCGGCGTAAGTCATGGCATTTGACTTGTCGCAAATCAGGACACGATTAAGCGGCGAGCCGTCACTTTTCTTGTGGAGCGCACAATATTCAAATGCGTATCGGATAATTCGGCGAACGCCCTTCCACGTATTAACGTCTTCCTGGATGGCAACTTCGTCCTCAGTTCCCTGCTTGGAAACGCTCCCACGGTCCACATAAACGCCTTCCGTATTTTCGCGGATGACGACGAAGTCCAGATCCTTCGGCTCGATATCCTTCAGTGGGCAAAGCGAGGCGTCGAGGAGCCGCACCGGGCGGACGTTTGCATACAAGTCCATCTGAATGCGCATGCCTAACAAAATTTCTTTGGCGTGAAGGTTCGATGGCACCCGCGGATCTCCGAATGCGCCGGCGAGGATGGCGTCAAACTCACGGCCAAGCATCGCGAAACCGTCGGGCGGGACAGTCGTCTTGTCTTTGAGATAGCGGTCGGCGCCCCAATCGAAATAAGTCAAGTCAACCGGCGCATCCGAAGCCTCGAGGACTTTTACGGCTTGGGGAATGACTTCTTTGCCGATGCCATCGCCTGGAATTACCGCAACTTTCTTTCTTCCGCTCACAGGTCAAAAAGGTATCACAGGGCGGGAAAGGCCGATAAACCACAGAGGCCGAGGTTCACCGAGGAATGCGACCGGAAGGGCTTCGTTATAATCAAAGCAGTATGCGGCTTGCTGCACAAGACGAGGCGACTCAGCCTGACACTGCCGATGTGCACGCGGATTTTCATGCACTGGTGTCGGGTTGCGGCGTCTACAAGCTCCACCGCTCCCAGATCGTCCTGACTGGGTCCGACCGGGTGCGTTGGCTCAACGGCATGGTCACGAACAATGTTCGCGACCTCGCGCAGGGCCAAGGTGTTTACGCATTTCTTCTTAATCCGCAGGGCAAGATTCAGGCGGACTTGTACGCATTCAATCGTGGCGAAAGCCTAGTGGTCAAAACCGAACTAGCGCAGGTGGAAACCGTCCTACAGATCTTCGACCGCTACATCATCATGGATGATGTCGAAGTGGAGAATCTGACGGGGAAATTTGCCGTGCTTGGCGTGGCGGGTCCGCGGTCGGGCGAGGTACTCGATAGTCTTGGCTTGGACGGGCGTCGACTACAGCCGTTGGAGTTTGCCGACGTGACCGGAAGCGGCATCAACGCGACACTGGTACGCGGCGATAATCCGTGTGTTCCGAGTTACGAACTCTGGGTTCCGGCAGACGGCGCGGAATCCGCATGGAAAGCGCTTGTACGGGCAGGAGCGAAGGAGATCCACGAGGACTCGCTGGAAGTGTTCCGTGTCGCCTGCGGCATTCCAAAGTTCGGCCAGGACATCCGCCAGCGTGATCTTCCTCAGGAAACGGCCCAGGAGCGGGCGCTGAACTTCAGCAAAGGCTGCTACATCGGGCAGGAAATTGTGGAACGCATCCGCTCGCGTGGTGCGGTTCACCGCACCCTCATCGGCTTCGAAATAGACGGTCTTCCGCCCTCCCCCGGCGCCAAGATTCAGAGTGAAGGCAAAGATGTAGCAGAGATTACAAGTATTGTGACTGTGCCGGCTGAAAGCGGAAAACGCACGTTGGCTCTTGGGTACGGACGAAAAGAATTGATGCTGCCTGGGAAGGAATTCGAGGCTGGAGATGCGAAGATCCGAGTTGCATCGCTGCCATTTTCAGGAATTTTCATGAACTCGAAGAATTGAGGACCACGGGCGAGGGCGCCCGCGCCACACCATCGAGCACTGAGGAAATATGGCTGAGAAAAGGAATGAAAGTTTTAAGGTTACTGACCGCCGGCTCTTCACTGCCGATGGTGAATTGCGCAAGGACGCCCCTGAAGAACAGGAAACACCTGCCGTGGATGCACCCCCACCGGCTCCGGCGACTCAAACGGTTCCTGCCCAGGAACAGCCGCCAGGCCCTTCCGCTGCCGACCAGAAGCAACAAGCTGACGCCTACCGGGAATCGTCTGCGGAAATGGATCGCCAGGCCGAGCTGGGCGGAGTCCCGGCCAAGGACATGGAGATCACATTCGAGCGGTTCCTTGCGTCGCTATACATGTCAGGAATGCTGCAACTGGGATTGATGCACGAACAGGGAGCACCTCCACAGTTGGACCTGATTGGTGCGCGTCAGACCATCGATTCTCTCTCTTTGCTGTCAGAAAAGACGAAGGGAAATCTGACTTCTGCGGAACAGAACTTTCTCCAGCACGCCTTGTATGAGCTGCGAATGGCATACGTGGAAGTGACGAATGCGATTGCCAAAGGCCCGCAGCCGGTCCCTGCTGGAAAATCACAACGATGAAGGCAACGCTTACGGTGCTGGGCAGCGGAACGTCCATGGGCGTGCCTACCATAGGCTGCGATTGCGCGGTGTGTCATTCCTCCGACCCGCGCGACCGGCGTACCCGGCCCTCCGTCTTGATCGAATATGGTGGCCGCGCGGTCCTGATCGACACAACCCCGGACTTTCGGGAACAGGCGATCCGCGAAAACATTCGCAGTCTCGACGCAGTGCTCTACACCCACACCCACGCCGATCACATTTTAGGGATTGACGACTTGCGGCCGCTCAGCTTCTTGCACAAACCCAACCGGCTGCCGCTCTATGCGCGTCCAGATGCCGCTGAATTCATTCGCAGCATGTTCCGTTATATTTTTGACGCGGAGTACAAATTCGGCGGGCTGCCGCATGTTGAGCTAAGGGCCATCAATGGCTCGCTCGAGTTGTTTGGAGCGCGATTTGAGCCGATTGTCGTAATCCATGGCGAGGCTGAGATTTATGGCTTTCGCTTTGGATCTGGCGCGTATTTAACTGACCATAACGACATTCCCGAAGATTCACTGTCAAAACTGGAAAACCTGGATGTGTTGTTCCTGGACGCTCTGCGTTACAAACCGCATCCGACGCATTCGACCGTGGAACATTCGCTGCAAACGGTTGCACGGCTGAAGCCGCGGCGTGCGTTCTTTACACACATTTGCCACGATCTGCCTCACCAAGAGACAAATGCTGGGTTGCCGGAAAATGTGAAGCTTTCCTACGACGGCATGAAACTGGAGTTTGAGATTTGACGCAGGTCTTCCGCAAACTCGAAGAAGTTCCCGCCAGCTATGGGCCTTCACTGGTGAGTGTGGGCAATTTTGATGGGGTGCACCGCGCCCACCTGCGCGTGCTCGGCGAAGTTGTACGTCGCTCTCGGCAACGTGGGACCAATTCCGTGGCAGTGACGTTCGAACCTCATCCCATGCGAATCTTGCGGCCGGATTCGGGCCTCAAGTTGCTGACCCCAAACGCCGAAAAACTTCGCTTGCTGGAGAAGACTGGGATTGACGCCATCCTGCTTCTGCCCTTTACGCGTGACTTGTCACTTTTGAGTCCGAGAAAATTTGCGCAGCAGGTTCTTTGTGACCGGCTGAAGGCAGTAGAAGTTCACGAAGGTTACAACTTTCGCTTCGGGCACAAGGCCGCCGGGGATGTCACTTTGCTTGCGCAACTGGGCCACGAGCTTGGGTTCGAGGTCATTGCGTATCCTGAGATGGTTGTGCGAGGCGAATCCGTCTCCAGCACATGCATTCGTGAGCTGATCTGCCAAGGGCACGTCAGCCGCGCAAGATTTTTGCTGGCGCGCCCGTTCAGTATTCGGTCCACTCCGGGCCGTGGACGCGGTTTCGGCGCCAAATACACGGTCCCGACCATCAACATCAGCCGCTACGAAGAGCTGTCGCCCAAAGACGGTGTATACATCACTCGGACGCGGGTTGGCGAAGAATGCTTTGATTCGGTCACGAACATTGGGAATCGTCCCACGTTCGGAGAGGATTCGTTTGCCATCGAAACCCATCTGCTGGATTTCCATCCCTTAGACCTGACTGCTGACACCGAAGTTGAGCTTTTCTTTCTGTCTCGCTTGCGCGACGAAATCAAGTTTAGTTCGGTGGATGCGTTGCGCGAACAGATTGCCTGGGACATTCGAAAGGCCAGACGCTATTTCGTATTGATGCGGCTGAGAACCGCATTCGTGGAAGCCAAGCTCTAATGTGGTAAGTAGCCGTCTTCCATTGGCATTTTCCCATCTACGCGGACGACGTTCACGCGGTCGTTCACGGAATGAACCTCCACCAGACCCACAGCGCCGGGCGTGCTCTCCACGTAGATCAAAACCTCGGCGTCGGAATCCACAACCTTCACGGAGTCCTTGTGCTCAGCGGTCCAGACCTGCCACTGCTGTGCCGACATTTTATTCAGGTGCTGTAGGGAGACCGTCTCGCCCGCAGATGCCCGGTGCAGCACCAGCGTGATGGACTTGCCATCAGGCCACTTTCTTAGTTCCGCACGAAAGATTTTGCTGAGTTGCGTCGAAGTCAGACTTGCCACGCCGTTTTGTTTCGATACCACTACAGCCATATGGTGAGCAAAGCAAGGAACAGCGTAAAAGATAGCCAACAGAAGCACGAAGCTCAAGCGCGAAGTCTTCACGTTCTTTACTCTCTTTCTTAAAGATCACCCTGCTCTGACTTTACTTTTAATCGTGAGACAACCAAAGTGCCGAAGGAGTGTCAGTTTGTAAAGATATCGTCAAAATTGGATGAAAGAGTCAGTCCACAGGGCCCGCCACCGGCGCTGCACCGCCACTGCCTGATCTCTGCACCATGAGAATTGCGCCCAAGACCATGATGATTCCGAGGCACTGCAGCGGCCTGACGACTTCTTTCAAGGCGATTGCTGCAATCAGAATGGAAAACACGGGTTCGAGGCAGCTCACCACAATCGCCTTGGTAGGCGCGAGGCGCTGTAGCCCGGCGAAATAGAACGCGAACGGCACCAGGACTGAAAGCAGCGCAAACACCAACAGAAACATCCAGGCAGCCGGAGAATAATGGGCGGCTACGATCTTGTTTGGTGGGTTCACTACAATCCAAAATAACGCCGCCGCCAGGGTGGTGTAGAGCAGAACCGTCCAGCGGTCGTAACGCGCAAGAATAGAATGCCCGCCGATGTTATAAAACGCGAACGAAAACGCCGCTACAAGGGCTGCCGTCACGCCTAGAGCGTCGAGCTTAAGCCTTCCCTGCCCGAATAGTCCGATCACTAGCGCGATTCCCAAGATTGCGAGAAACACGGATCCCATCTTTGACCAGGTAGGCCGCTCGATGCGGCGCATGACCATATACAAAAGCACCCATACTGGCGCTGTGTACTGCACGATGATCGCGGTTGCCACGCTGGTTCTCTGGATCGCAAGATAGTAGAAGTAATTGGAGGCAGCTACGCCGGCCACCCCGAGCAAAGAGATTCGTCCTACATCGGCCCACGGCAGGCGCAAACTCCTCCAGCCGCGATTCGGAAGCAGCCCGAGAAGCAATGCAAGAAAGGAGAACGTGGTTCTGCACTGCGACAGGATCACCGGATCCACTCTACGGATTCCAGAATCTGGCAGTAGGCGTCCGGTAAATGCCGCACGGCCTAGACTGGCTGACAAACCCCAGAAGACCGCCGCCGCTGCAATGTAGGAATAGCCGCGAAATGAGCTGTGCGGCTCAGGAGTTGTCGACTCAGTCGCCGCGGGTGCGCTTGCTGCATTATTCATTTCGAGTCCAACTCGATTTCGTAGGTGATCCTTGCGGTTTTGGACAGCATAGCGGCGACCGAGCAGTATTTTTTTTCAGACAGCCGGACAGCATCTTCAACAGCTTTGCGAGAGACATTTCCGGCAACACGATAGATGAGCTTGATCTCCGTAAACACGCTCGGAGGTGTGGGAGCTTTTTCCGCCTTCGCGCTAACTTCGACACCCGTCAGCGGCTCACGTTTCTTCTGCAAAATAGTAACCACGTCATAGGCTGTGCATCCGCACAGCGCAATCAGGACAAGTTCCATCGGGCTGTTCCCAGCTTTGCTGTCACCATCCACCGTTATCGAATGGCCAGAGCCGGCCTGGCCGTCGAACTGGGTTTGCTGCTTCCATTTCACGTTTGCCTGAATCATGTTCTTTCCTATCTCCGGTTGTCGGTGCTTGGTTCGGGATGGATCAAGACGCGGAACAATTCCGGGGCCTCCTGTTTGAATCGGATTTCAAGCGCAGTCGAGAGATCGTGCACGCGCGAGAGCGGCAACTCATCGGGAAAAGTGCAGTGGCAGGAGACGTACACATGTTCCCGCACGCGCTTGACCTTGATGTCATGCATGTCGAGGATTTCCGGGAATTCCGTGGCCACACCCTTCAGGCGCTCCTCCAATCTTGCATCCCGAGCAATCTGTTCGCCGGGTTCGATAGTCGCGGGTTCACTTTCGATATGCGTGAGGATGGACGCAATCTCCGGTACTTCCTCGCGAATCTCAGTCTCCATCAAGGTTACCCGGTCATGTGCTTGCTTCAGTGATAGTCGCTCGTCCATTTCCAGGTGCTGCTCAACGTGGAGTTGGCCGTCGAGATCCTGCACGCTCACATCATGCACATTCAGATTGTGGCGAGTGGCGACCGCGCGCACCCGATCAAAAATATTCTCGGTAAATGCCGGCCGCGGAACGGAGTGGACGACCACGTCCGTATTGGGAAGGATTTTCTGCACCGCGCCTGTAACTTCGTCCGCAACTTGGCCCGATCTCTGGAAGGTGACATTGCGTGCAAGCCCGATCGAGACATCCGCGAAATAACGGTTGCCGGCGCGCCGTATCCGCACCCGGTCCACTTCCAGTAGGCCCTCGACGGTCCGGAGGGCGGTGATGATCTTGCTCCGAGCACCTGGAGGAGCAGTATCGAGCAGCGCGTCGATGGTTTTTCGCGCCAGGCGTGAGCTGACAAAAACAATGACGCCGCCTACGAAAAGTGCGGCAACAGGATCTGCATCAATCAGCCATGCGACGCCGAATTTCCTCCCCAACAACACCAGCCCCAGTCCCAGCACCACTACGCCGCTTGACCAGATGTCGGTCGAGAAATGGAGCGCATCCGCTTGCAATGCCTGACTGTCATATTTCTCAGCAATCCTTCCCAGAGCGCGCGAGCGCCAGAAATCTACCGCCATGGAAAAGAACATCACCAGAAACGCGGCCCCATTGGGCTCGATGTCAACGTGGTGGAAGAACAATCTTTTGACGGCTTCGTAAATGATGACGACACAAGTGACCAGCAGCAGGCCGGTCTCGATGAACGCAGAAAAGTTCTCAACTTTTCCGTGCCCATACTGATGGTCGGCGTCTGCAGGCTTGTCCGATACGCGCACCGAGAAAAGCGTGACCGTGGCAGCGATCAAATCCAATCCAGAGTGCGCCGCTTCCGACAAGATACCCAAACTGCCGGTGGTAATTCCGACAATGATTTTCAGCGAAGTGATCGCGACTGCCGCAAAGACCGAATTGGCGGCAACGGTGCGCTTCTCTGCACGCATTGCCTTCCAGCCGAAGATGGCAGGAGCTCCCGACATGTCTGCATTATCGCTTTGGCGCGAGGTTCCGCCAAGCCGGAACGGGCCAGTGAACCTACTCTGCTCTGTGCTACGATTCTTGTTTGCCCATCTTCCTTGGAGGAACCCTTTGAGATTGTTTCGGAATGGCTTTGTCTGCCTGCTGTTCGCCGGCGTTGCCCTTGCCCAGTCCAGTTCGCCCGCCCCGGTGCTCAAGCCGCGTCCTGCTGCGCCGGCAAAGAGCTCAGAAGGCTCAAGCGAAAGCTCCAGCACCGTCGCTCCGGATGCTCCAGTCATTACGGTACAAGGCCTCTGCGAACGGCCTGTGGGAGGCAGCGCAACTCCGTCGGACTGCAAGACAGTCATCACGCGGGCTGAGTTCGAAAAGATTGCGAATGCGGTGCAGCCCAACATGCCCGCGGCGACAAAGAAACAATTTGCGAATCGTTATGTAACCGTGTTGGTGCTCGCCCAGAAAGCCCACGAACTGGGATTGGATCACGGCGCCGATTTCGATCAGCAGATGTATCTATTGAGACTGCAGATCCTCGCAAAGCTCGTCAGTGAGCAAATGCAGAAGCAAGCGATGAGTATCTCTGACGGCGATATCGAGAATTACTACCGCGAGCATGGCTCCGACTACAAGGCCATCAGTTTTGACCGGCTCTATGTGCCCAAACAGAAACAGGTAGATACGTCCTCCCAGAAACCAAACGATCCAGATGCGCAGAAGAAACGCGAAGAATCGGAAGGCGCAATGAAGGAGTTGGCGGACAAGCTTCGAGCGCGCGCTGCCGCCGGCGAGGATTTTGGCAAGCTCCAACAGGAGGCCTATGATGCCGCCGGATCGAAACAGAAGGCCACAAACACCCGCACAGACAACGTGAGGAAAGCCAACATTCCACCGACCGATGTATCTATTTTTGACCTGAAAAAGGGTGGAGTTTCCCCAGTGTTCGCCGATCCCGCGGGGTTCATGATTTATAAGGTTGAAGAAATCACAGACCTGCCGGTTTCCGGCGTCCATGACGAAATTGCCCGTACTTTGCAGAACGAGAAGATGAAGAGTTCATTCGAGTCGTTGCAGAATTCGGCCAAGACGACGCTGGATGATGCCTACTTCGCAGCTCCGGCTCCGCCCACGCTGAGAAACCCTGGCGAAACACCCGCGGCGGAAACTCCAGCACCCGGTAAAAAGTAATGGCAGAGGCGCTTCCGTCTGTGCTAGTGACCGGAATTTCCGGGAACCTTGGGCGACGGCTTCTGCCCATGCTGTCCGGATTTCGCGTCGTTGGCGCAGACCTGCGGGCTCCGGAGACGGACCTTCCGATTCAATTTGTACCGATGGACTTGGGACTGGAATCGTCCTGCCTGGAATTTCTGCAGCTTCTTCGAACGGTTCGACCCGTGGCTGTGGTGCACCTCGCTTTTATCCTGGATGCGGTGCGCACCGGAGTTTTGGACCGTGACCGCATCTGGCAGATCAATGTCGCGGGAACGGCACGAGTGATGGAAGCCATCACCGAGGTCAATCGCGACTGGCCCATGATTGAAAAATTTGTCTTTGTAAGCAGCGTGGCGGCATACGGCCCGGGACTCTCACAGCCCGCTACCGAAGAAGCTCCCCTGCGGGCCCATTCTTATACATACGGAGTCCAGAAGATGGAGGCGGACCGTGTGGTGCAGCAGCGCGCTCCGGCCCTACGCGGGTGCAGCGTTTACATATTGAGACCGCATATTTTTGCCGGCGCCAGCGTTGACAATTACTTTATGGAAGCTTTTCGAGGAATTCCAGGCGGCACCAGCAAACGGGCGGCGAGGATGCGGGAACAGGGCAAGCGGCTTCCCTGCATGCTGCCTGCCGGGAAACAGTACCTGCAAAACCGGATTCAGTTCGTACACATAGATGACGTTGCGCGCTTGATTGCTCACCTTCTGAACAAGGTCCAACCCGAGGGGCAGCGCCTCACAATTTTGAACGTAGCCGGACGTGGCGGAGCGTTAACCTATGAGCAGTGCGTCCGGCTCGCGCAGGCGAAACTGGTGCGCGTGCCAAGTGAACGACTTTTCGAAATCGTCCTGCAGTTGTTGTGGAAGACCAAACTTTCCGCAATTCCACCTGATGTTGCGTCTTACATGACCTCAGATACGGTGATGGACACAAGTCGCCTTCAGGAATTTCTGGGAGCGGAGTACAAGGATGTCATCCGCTTTCCCATCGCCGATGCATTTACGGAATGCTTCAAGCAGGAAAAACCCACTGCAGCAAGTTCCGTGACTGCGAACCCATGAATTAGCGAGTTCCGCGAAACAGACCAGCGATCCCGAAGGTGTAAGGCCTCCACGAACGGTTGCGGAGCCCGGCTTTTTGCATCCTCTCGATCATTTCCGGAGGAGCAGGAAAGCGCTCAACCGAGGCAGGCAAATACGAGTAAGCCCGGGTACTACCCGAAATCAGCCTGCCGATTCTGGGCAAGATGGACTTGAAGTACAGGTTGTAAAACTTCCCCAGCAGACCTCTGGGCTCGCTGAATTCCAGAATGCCGCATTCTCCTCCGGGCCGAAGTACGCGCACGATCTCGCGCAGTCCTGCGTCGTAGTCGGCCAGGTTGCGAAAGCCGAAAGCCGAGGTGACCAGATCGAAACTCTGATCGTGAAATGGAAGGTGGAGGGCGTCGGCTTCAATCCATTGCACCGGGCGATGGCCGGCAGACTTGGCGGACGCCAGCACCAGCATGGCGTGAGAAAAATCTGCGCCCATAATGTGGGATTGCGTTCCCTGCCGCCGCAATGCGAATGCCATGTCTCCTGTGCCGCAGCAGAGATCGAGTACTTGAGCGTCAGGCTGCGAGACAATGGTTGCGAATGATCGCGCAGTTCGCCGCCACCAGAGTTTGTCGACATTCGCAGAAAGTAGATGGTTCAGCAGATCGTAGCGCGGAGCGATCGCCGTGAACATCTCCCGCACCGCGCGCGAGGCGGACTCGGAATCGGTCGCTCCCTCCGGCGTCGCGCCCACAACCGGCGTTTTAGTCTCGTCACTTACGCTCGAGTTAACCATGAGATATCCGCCGGATCTCCGCCAAAGCCGTTGCAATTGCTGGCTCCGGAATATTCTTTACGATTTCCACTTTCCCAATTTCTTTCGGAAGTACAAAGTGCACGACTCCCCTTTCCGTCTTCTTGTCGGATTGGACCAGCTTCATCGCTTTTCCAGTCGGCACGTTGACTCTGGGAAGCGCTCCCCAGGCAAGAACTGCCTCACGAATACGTTCGTAGACTCCGGGATTGCAAAAGCCAACGTCGGAAGAAATTCTTGCCGCTGCAATCATTCCCCAGGCAACAGCTTCTCCGTGCAGGAACTGACGATAGGCGGTCGCAGCTTCGAGCGCATGACCCAGGGTGTGTCCAAGATTTAGAACCCGGCGGAGGTCACTTTCCTTCTCGTCGGTAGAAACAATTTTCGCTTTCAGCTGTACCGATTCCGCGATCACCCAGGTCAGCAATTCGCGATCGCTGCGCAGCGTCTTGATGGAAGAAGTCTCAAGCCGCGCAAACAGTTCTGCATTCCCGATCACCCCGCACTTCAGGGCTTCGTACATTCCGGCGCGAAACTCACGTTCCGGAAGCGTCGTGAGCGTTGCGGGATCGATCAGCACAAGCTGCGGCTGGCAAAACGTACCAACCAGGTTTTTCCCTGCTTGCAGGTTCACGCCCGTCTTGCCACCAATGGCCGCGTCGAGCTGCGCCTGCACGGTTGTGGGGATCTGCACCAGCTTCACGCCGCGCATGTAGACGGAAGCAAGCATCCCCGCAACATCTCCGACGACTCCGCCGCCGAAAGCGAGTACAACCGCCTTACGGTCCGCACCCGCCTTCACCAACTTCTCCGCCAGACTTTCCAACGTGGAAAGCCGTTTGAAACCCTCGCCATCGCCCATCTCGATGACCGTGGGGGAGAATCCGTTAGCCTCAAGCGATTGCAACAGTACTTTTCCCCAGCGGCGACGCACTGGAGGCACAGTGACAACGAAGAGCGGCTGCGCACCACTAAGCAGCGACCTCAGAACGACACCAGCGCGAGCAAGCACATTTTGCTCGATCACAGCTTCGTAGCCGCACGAACTTGTCTTTACCGGGATGCGAACCATTGGGAATCATCATAACGTAAGCCTCCGGTGGGAAGTCCTGACACACTGCCAGTTTCAAGTGGTACCATTTCGTGAATGCCAGCCGCCGCTCCCGAAACCGATTTTCTGGTCATTGGCGCCGGAGTCGCCGGATTGCGCGCCGCTATCGAACTGGCTCCCGCAGGACGCGTCCTGGTTCTTGTTAAACGAGAAGTTGCAGATTCCAGCACTCAGTTGGCACAGGGTGGCATCGCTGCGGCTCTCAGTGATGAAGATGAGATCAGCCTCCACCTGCAGGACACGCTGAATGCAGGCGATGGCCTTTGCAATCCCGAGGCGGCACGCGCTCTGGTGGAAGATGCTCCCGAGCGGATTGAGGAACTGATCGCGTGGGGCACGCAGTTTGATCGTGAAGGAACCAAGCTCACGTTCGGGCGCGAGGGCGCACACAGCCGCAATCGCATTCTCCATGCTCACGGCGACTCCACGGGACGTGAGATTCAGCGGGCACTCTACGCCAAGGCAAAGACGCTTCGCGAGATTTCCATTCGTGAATTCGAGTTCTCAACTGACCTGGTGACTCAGGACGGCCGGGTTTGTGGCGTGTGCGTGATGGATGAACGTGGAGAGAACAACACGATCCGCGCCTCCGTTGTGCTGCTTGCCACCGGCGGCATGGGCCAGCTCTACCTGAACACCACCAATCCGGGAGTCGCTACCGGAGACGGCGTAGCCATGGCTTACCGGGCCGGGGCTGAGGTCACCGACCTTGAGTTCATTCAGTTTCATCCCACAGCGCTTTATTTGAAAAAGGCACCGCGATTCCTACTCTCGGAGGCGTTACGTGGCGAAGGCGCGCACCTCCGCAATATGGAAATGCTGCGATTCATGCCCAAGTACCATCCGATGGCCGAGCTCGCGCCGCGTGATGTCGTGGCCCGCGCCATCATGCACGAGCTCGAACTTAGCCGCGCCAAAGATCCCGTGGTATATCTAGACCTGACGCACTTGGATGAAGCCCACATCCGGCACCGGTTTCCCCGCATTTACTCGACTTGCCTTCAGTACAACGTGGACATCACTAGCGAACTCGTTCCCATACGGCCAGCCGCACACTACGCAATGGGCGGGGTGCGAACGGATTTGGACGGCCGGGCCACGTTGCCCGGACTTTACGCCGCCGGCGAAGCTGCGGGAACGGGTGTTCACGGCGCCAATCGCCTGGCCAGCAATTCCCTGCTCGAGGGGTTGGTCTTTGGCGCGCGTGCTGGAAAGAAAATGCGGGACGAACTGAAAGCCCCGGCGCAGAAGGTTTCCGTGCTTCCCCCGGCTGCGTATTCGAACGGACCGGTTCCGGTGCCAGTCGAGGCGGCAGTGGGACAGCTCCAGGACCTGATGTGGAAAGATGTTGGCATCGTGCGGGCGGGGAGTGGGCTGAAGAAGGCGATCTCGCGCCTGGAAGAGATTGGACAGCAGATTTCGAAGCCGCGCAGCCGCCGCGAATACGAGGCGCGCAATTTACAAATTGCTGGATTATTAGTTGCGCGTTCAGCCCTGGCGCGTGAAGAGAGCCGCGGAGCACATTACCGCACGGATTTCCCCGACCACAACGACGTGAAGTTCCTGGAGCATTCAGTTGTGATGGGAGAGAAGATTCGGTTCGGATAAGCTGCTGCCTTGAGGCATGCTCACGGCTGCTTTCTCTCAGCGCCATCGCACATGGATAGCTCAGGTGGTGTGATCGCCTGCTTGCGTCAACAATCCGCTAGAATCCCCCTTGGTACGAATCTCTCCGGCGGTGGCGACCAACATGAAAGACTACTTGGGAATGTGGGTGGAAGGATGGCTAAAGCGAGATTCTATGCTTCTCGGAGAGCCGATTAGTTATTGGAGAGCAGGAAAAACATTTCGGGCCGAAGTCGGAGTTTGCCAAAGTCAAGATGACCATCCGCCCTTCGTCGGCCCTTGAGGTCATCGACACCGTTGCAGAAAGCGTTGAACTTGAGAAGTTGGGCGTGGGATGGCCTGATAGCACCATTTTCGGCCTGCTTGACGTTATCGTGTGTTCGATGCGAAAGGACATGAGGTCAGAACGGATTTCCTTGCTGATGAGCTACCGCCTCCCCCACAGCCGTACGATTTTATTCTCCTGCAACCGCGCGAATTCGTCGGAACGCGGATGGGAGGGGCTGCCAAGGAATTCCTCAACGAGCCTGGCGTATATGAGTTTGCCGTGGAGTACACCAGTTATCTATCCGAAGACTACGCAAGGGACATTATGAAAATGCCCCGTGTGCCGTTTTGGTCGCGACAACGCGGCACTATCACTTCAAACCGGATCAAGCTGCGTATCACAGAGTAGGCAGCAAACTAGCGATAACTCGCGATTTACACCAGCAATGGTCGGACCGTGCACTGTGTGATAGGAGCTTAAGAGCCAGCATGGTAACCGATCTTTCGCCCCGTTGGGGCTGAGCCCCTTTTTCGCTTGTCAACCCACGGCTTGCCCCGTGGGCTGGATTCTTTCGCCGCTTCGCGGCTGATGGTCGGTTGTGCGCAGACCTCTCAGGCGCTCATGGTTGGCCGTTTCCGATGTAGGGCTGAAGCCACAATCGTCACTAGAAGTATTGCGGCAATTATCGCCAGGGAAACTTCCGTCCGGATAACGTGATAGTGCGACAGCAGCATTTTGACTCCCACAAAGACCAGCACGCACGAGATCCCGTAGTGCAAGTACTTGAACATGTCCATCAGAGACGAGAGCGCGAAAAACAGTGATCGTAGACCGAGGATCGCAAAAATGTTAGATGTGTAGACAATGAACGTATTAAGGGTGATCGCGAGGACGGCGGGAATCGAGTCGATGGTAAAGATAACGTCAGTGGTCTCGATCACGAGTAGCACCAAGAGCAGCGGAGTCGCGTAGAGCCTTTCACGTCGGACAAGGAATTTTCCGTCTACATAATCGTCAGTGACTGGAATGAAGCGGCGAAACATGCGTAGCACAGGATTTTTTTCCGGGTCCACCTGCGCTCCGCGCTGGAAAAGCAGCCGCATACCGCTGTACACCAGCAGAAGGCCGAAGAGATAAATCACCCAATGAAATCTTCGGATCAGGCCAACCCCGGCAAAGATGAAGGCCGCGCGCATGACAATGGCTCCGATAATGCCCCAAAAAAGAACGCGGTATTGTTCCGGCTCTGGCAAGCGGAAGTAACGGAAGATCAGAAGAAAAATAAACAGATTATCAGCGCTGAGCGAAAGCTCGATGACGTAGCCGGTGGAGAACTCGAGCGCCGCTTGATGGCCTTGCCATATGTAGAGAACAGCGGCGAAGATTGCGGCCAGCCCGATCCACAGCGCACTCCAGGCAAGAGCCTGCCGCAATCTGAGTGTCTGGGTCCGGCGATGAAAAATGCCCAGATCGAGCGCCAGCATTGCAGCGACGAAGATATTGAACAGAATCCAGAAGAGTAACCGGTTCACAAGCAGTTCCGAGTGCAGGCTGAATTAGAAATGAAAATCGCGCAAAGAGAAAGTAGTGGAGAACGGACCTCGGCGGCGCCAAGCGGGCTTTGAGCTACTTCCCTTTCTCTTCGTCATCCCGGACTTGCACGGCAGCCGAGAGGACCCACGAAGCATGTGAACTCCGGCAGCGGATGCTGGGTAATCCCCACCGACTGCACGGGCGATATGGATTGACGTAAGATCCCTCTCCCGCTTGGCAGCGGGATCGGGATGACATCCAACAAAGTCTGTGACTGCAGGCTATCGTTGATCCAGCAGCCTCACGGTTTCGAGCGTAACCGTGCCAACGATCTCCAGGCTCTTAGGACTAAGCTTGTCTACCGTGTCCTGAGGAGTGTGCCAGAAGACGTTGTTATAGCCATACTCCAGATCGATCAGATCAGCACAGGGCACGCCCCGCTGCATGAACGGCGCATGATCATCTCCGACTTCATTGTCTCGGGCGAAAAAATGCGACTGATATCCGAGCTTGGTCGCTGCCTGATAAACCATATCTTCCAGCCACGAAGTTGAATTGTGGTCACGATCAATGTTCAGATCGGCGTCGCCAATCATATCCAGCAAAATAAATGCCTCGATCTTCTTAAGCGTTCCATCATCCTGCCATTTCTGCGCTAGGTGGCGAACACCATAGAGGCTCTCGGGATCGAACCACGGCAGCCGCATGGATTCTTCAGCGTCGTCCCAAAGCAGCCAAACGCTGTAGCTGTTCCGCGTCTTCCCTCGTAGGTGGTTCGCGATTTCGAGCAACGCTGCACTGGAGGAGGCCCCGTCGTTCGCCCCCACGTACGACGTGTTCCTCAGCGGCCAGTTGGTGTCGTAGTGGCTGGCAATGACCACGATGCCATCACGCGTTCCTGGGAACTTGGCAATGATATTGTGCACCGGGAATTTGCCCTCAGTTGTGTCCACCTCAAAATTGTCTTGCTCGACCACGTCACCTTTTAGATGTGTGAGGATGTAATTCTCGACTTTCTTGTGGTTCGCGCTTCCAATCGGACGGGGACCGAAGGCCACAATTTCCTTTACGTATTGCATGGCCCGATTGGCGTTGAAGCTTGGCGGGACACCCGGAAGAGCTTCAGCCTTAGGGGGGGAATCACTGTTTGCCTGGAGGGCGGCATCCACTGGGGCGCTGCGAGCACACGCGGAAAGCCCAAGCAGCACAGAAGTCAATAAAACCACACCGGCACTGGTCTTCATTCGAACGCTTCCCTTCGTGCGATTTCGTATCCTTCGTGGTTTAAGATTTAAAGGCTTTACTTTGCCTTCCGCGCCTCACGCGCCTTCCTCTGCGTAGGATGCACGAACCACGCAATCCCAATGCTCAAGATATACAAGGCCAGCATGGGAGCGGCGAAAATACACATGTTGGTAATGTCGGGAGTAGGCGTGAGTATCCCGGCAATAATGAAGATCGCCAGGATCGCATAACGAATATTTCGCCACATCCATCCCGCGGTAATTACGCCCATCAGCGCGAGAAAAAAGATCAGGACCGGCATTTCGAATACTAGACCCAGGCCCAGAATCACAGTCAGGAAGAGGTCAGTGTATTCGTGGATGGTGATCATGGGCGTAAACTGCTTGCCAAAATCGATCAGAAAATTCAGAGCCGCGGGATAGACGATCCGATACCCGAAATACCCTCCTGCCGAGAAAAGAAAAATTGTTGAAACCATGAAGGGTACGGCATATTTTTTCTCTTTGCGATAAAGTCCAGGAGAGATAAAAAGCCAGACCTGGTAGAGCACGTACGGCGACGTCACGAAAAGACCCGCCAAAGCTGACACCTTCAAGTAAAGGTTGAAGGGTTCTGTTGGTGTCAAGAAAACCAGCCGGTCTATTCCCTGGCGTTTGAGCGTCTGCATAATCGGCTTTTGCATAAAACCGAAGAGCGCTTCGTGATACCACCAACAGACTCCCATCCCGCACGCGACTGCAATCAACGAATGAAAGATCCGCTTCCTGAGCTCCTCCAGATGATCGAGGAAGCTCATCGAAGGCATCGTCTCTGGCTCAGGCTCTGGCGAGCGCAGTTCGGTGGCGGTCTCAGGCATTGGTGGTATTGTGAACCGGCGAGTTCAGTTCGTGGGAAGAAGTCTCCGAAGCCGGAGAAGTCTCCGCTGGAGCAGAAAATCGGGAGGCCTCGACCGCGCCTGCAGGCGGCTCCGCGGGCGGAAGGACCTTCTGCTCAGGCTGTTGTTTCTGCCTCTCTTGCGTTTCTAGTTGAGAAATCTCAGCTTCGATCTGGGCCTTGAACTCATTCGAAGCGCGTTTGAACTCGTTGAGGGCTTTCCCGACTTGGCGGGCGATCTCCGGCAGCTTCTTTGGCCCGAAGACCAGTAGTGCGATCACGAACAGGAAGATCGTCTCCGAAAAATTCATGTCCCAATCATAGCGGAGCAGGTAACCGCGAGCAATGCTGGCCCTGTACAAACGCATTCAGAACA
>Ga0209648_10000316_pt1 | contig 35930 bp, 34 predicted proteins | sample GraSoi2013_115cm_FD_185830 | JGI IMG/M metagenome (GOLD analysis project Ga0209648, IMG submission 185830) | Grasslands soil microbial communities from the Angelo Coastal Reserve, California, USA - Sample 9_17_2013_115cm (SPAdes) (version 2) | ecosystem: Environmental > Terrestrial > Soil >...
CTCACCGCCATACCGACCACACCACAGGACTGAAATATCTTCTGTCCGTAAACCCGAACGTGCCCATTTATGCTCCGCTGGAACCGTTCGGTATTTTTGGCGGTGCCGTTCCTCCTACGTTGATTAAGCCCGTTGCTTCCCTTTCCGAACGCATGCGTTACTACGATGGGAAATACCCGGACAAGATTCCGACGGGGTATCCGTGGAGTGGCGGCAACTTTGTGCTGGTTGACAAACAGACCGAAGTTTCCCCAGGTATCTTCCTGGTTTTCACCATCTCAAAAACTCCGGGCACTCTCGAACTGCGCGAACTGTCACTCGGTCTCCGAGGACCCGATGGATTGTCCGTCATCGTCGGTTGTTCTCACCCGGGAATCGAGGAAATCTTGCAGGCCGCCTCTGCGATTGATCCGCACATGCATTTTCTTGGCGGCGGTCTTCATCTCGTGAGCACGCCCGAACCCGAAATTGACCGGCTCGTGGACAGCCTGAAGAACAAATGGAAGCTCGAAAAGGTCGCCCCCGGCCACTGCACCGGCGAACCCGCGTTTCTGCGTTTGCAAAAAGCCTTCGGCGATGATTATCTTTACGCGGGTGCAGGCACGCGTCTCGAAATACCCTAGAAGAGTCCAGGCTAATCTGCCAAAGCAGGAAGACATCATGCCAAGACACACCTCGACGCTACTCATCCTCCTGTTCTTGGCATCGGTTTCTGTCAGGTCGCAACAAGCCGGCCTTGCGCAACAGCCTGCCGAGTCCCATGTAGTGCCGCTGAAAAAACTCTCGCCGGAACACAGATTTGAGACGGTATCAGGCGACCCCAAAATATCCGGTGCGCCCTTCGTGATTCGGATTCATGCCGAGGCGGGATACATCATCATGCCTCACACGCATCCAATAGACGAGAACATCGTGGTGCTAAAAGGGAGCTGGGCGCTTGGCATGGGCGAGCACTATAAAACGCAAGCGCTCGAACCCATGGAGGTTGGCACCTTTGGACTCGCGCCAAAGAAAATGGCGCACTTCGCCTTATCGAAGACTTACACGATCCTCCAGATCCATGGCATTGGGCCTTTCACGACGCAGTGGGTCGTGCCTGTCTATAGGCTGACCGATAAGGGCGTACTTTTGCAGACGTCTGCTGCTGAGCCAGGTCATCCCTCGCGGACGAGTCCGCCCGGCTGCTTCGTTTTGAAACTCGGCGACCGCGTGCGTGGCAGTTCCGGCGAGGGCGTTGTCGTCGAAGCCCAATGCACGCCTGGCCAGCTCACACAGTATCGCGTCGAAAAACCAGACGGCGACCACTTTTGGGCGCAACGCGACGAATTGAAAACGCCCTAAGACGTTTCGCGGGCCACGAATGCATAGCTCCTTCGAGGATAAGGATCGATGCAGCCTGCCGATTTGTCGAATAGAGGATCTAAGAAACGCCGGCTTAGGTGTCCAGGTCATACGCCGTCTTCAGCCACTTTTTCACTTCGCCATCGATCTGTTCCGTCGCCACAATTTCGATGCGATGCGTGATGCGGTCTTTTTTCGCCAGGCCGCCCGTGTCGATCAGCCGCTTCGGCAACTTTCCTTTGTAGTGCGTCAACGCGAAGCCGAGATCGATTCGTGAATTCGTTGTGGGCTTGATCTGTGCAAATACATGCTCGCGGTAAAGCGGCACAATCGTTCTGCACGGGCACGCCTTCACGTCATCGCCGAGCGATTTACCAAGCGCCAGCAGCTCATCATAAATCGGCCGCAGCTTCTCTTTCGGACCTGCGTACTGCTCTTCCACGTATCGAACCGCCGCCTCCAAGTACGCTTCCGGCGTGTCCTCCCAGCCTTTTCCTTCCGCTCGTTCCGCAATCCACGATGCCTTGTTGGTGCCCATCTTGTGCTTGGTCTTAAGCCATTCGCGCCGGGACTTCTCGTCCTTCGGCCCTTCCTTCTTCACCAGCGCGAGCCATTCTTCCATGGAACGCCCCGTTTCTTCATTCAGCTCCGCCAACCACTTCTGCACCATCGCCAAGCTTGGATGGACGTCATAGATCGTTTTCGACTTTGCTTGCGCCATCGGTCAGCTCCTGGCAACCGTCTCGCTCTTCACGAAAGCAGCGATGACAAAACCCGCAAGCACAAATCCCACAATTTGCGTGGTCATGTACCCCGCGACGTAGTTTCCTGGAAATCCATACCAGTTCCAATATTCAATGTTCGTGCTGATCGCGACAAGTACGCCCGCGACGACAACGATCCCCACGCGCGCCGAATAACCTCGCCCGCTCGCGGCACAGGAAACAAGCCACGCGGCAAGCAATGCCTGCAGAACATTAAGGGCAAATTCGCGGCCAAGCGCGGCACCAAAGTTAAACGGACCTGACGACGGATGGTAAACCAGGACTCCATGCGGGGATTGTTCATATTTCTTCATGTATTCCGGCATGGCTGCTTTTCGCTGCTCGATGGTTGCGTTCGGACCCAGTCCTACGCCTGGAAAAATGTAGAAACCAGCTTCCGGAATGGCACCTCGCATCGAATTCAGCACAGGCGTTTCGTTAGGAATCTCGCCCACGCCCATTTCACCGAGCCCGAGGAATTGGTGCGCCACAAACGTCCAGACAAACAAAGTCAAGCCGCCCAGAATGCCCGCCGGCAGGATTCGCTTCATTTTCGGTTCTCCTTCTGCAAATGACTTGGGGCCCGCGGACACGTCGCTCGTCTCACTTAAAGTAGCCAATCCTCTCCAGTACGGCCCTGACGATCAACGGCAGCGCCACCGTTGCGTCATCGAAAACTTCCGCGAAACGTCCGCCTTCTTCTGGCGGCACAAATTTGCCCCACGAAACAGCTTCCGTGTATGTGCTGCCGCTGAGGCCGCCCCAATGCACCGGCTCCGGGCAGATGCGCACGCCGTAGTTGTAGCGCTTCAGCGGAAGTTTTTTGTAGCCGCGCCGCGCCAGCAGTTCCGCATAAACGCCGAATTGCTGCGACCAGTTGCGTGGCACTCCTCCGCCGACAGTCAGGATTCCCATTCGTTTCGTGGCCAGCATGGTATCGGCAAACTTTTCAAAATCTTCGAATGGATCGAACCGCAATACTGGCCGCTTATCGCGCAGCCGCGCAATCTTGTGCAGCGCAAAGTCAATACCCAGCTCCGAATCGCTGAACGCCGGAACAAAAATGGGAACATTATGCTCGTACGCAGATTTCAGAATTCCCCGCCCCGGCGCCGTCTTGTGCAAATACTCGCCGATGCGCCGGTGGAGCTTCCAACTGCAGGCAATGTCCTCCGCTTCCCATTCGTCGAGAACGTGGTCCATCACATCTTCAACGTGATCGAGATTCGTCTCCGGCTCCAGCGAATCGTAAACGCGGTTATACCCGGCTTGGAAAAGTTCACTGTCGCCCATCTTTGGGTTGTATCGGAAATGCGAGTACCCCGTGGCCTCGACAAGGCCGTGCGCCATCAGTGCGCCCGTCGAAACAATCGCTTTTACAACGCCCGATTCGATCAGGTCGCAGAAGACCAGCCCCATCTTGCCCACCGTCAATGCGCCGGAGAGCGTCATCACCACGAAGCAATCCTTGTCGCGCGCCATGCCTTCAAAAACATCGGCGGCGTCGCCGATTTGCCGCCCGGTGAACGCGGTGTCGCCCATGGCGCGGACCAGTTCATCGACGGTGCGGCATTTGGACAAATCCAGTGGGAACATCGGCCGGAGTTTATCCTTCACTGGATCATGGAGCACTCTCCCTGTCACAGTTTTCTTTTGCTGCTTCGCCATCGCGTCTCCTCGACGAAAATAAACCCCGAATTAAGAAAAGAATTCCGCCACGCGCATGAAATGCGCGCTCTTGATGCTGGTTGATATTAAAAACGCTGCGCACAAGATACTACAAAATGCGCGCAAAATATTTTTCTTTCCCGCCCATGCTAAACTAATTTTCATGGCAGACAAATTTACCATCGGGCTCGTGCAGATGAAATGCACGGCGAACGCGGAAGAAAACCTGACGCGGGCAACGGAGAAAATCCGCGAAGCCGCCGCTCGCGGCGCGCAAATCATTTCACTTCACGAACTGTTTCTCGGCGAATACTTTTGCCGCACGGAAAACGCCGACCTTTTCAACCTCTCCGAATCCATTCCTGGTCCTACAACCGGAAAACTCGCGCAGCTTGCAAAAGAGAAGAAGGTCGCGCTAGTCGTCTCCCTCTTCGAGCGCCGTGCTCCCGGTATTTATCACAATTCTTGTGCCGTCTTGGATGCCGACGGATCCTTTCTTGGGAAATACCGCAAGATGCACATTCCCGACGATCCGCTTTATTACGAAAAGTTTTATTTCACGCCCGGCGATCTCGGCTTCCCCAATTTCGATACCAAGTACGCTCGCGTCGGCGTACAGATCTGCTGGGACCAGTGGTATCCGGAAGGCTCGCGCGTTACTGCTCTCGGCGGCGCGAACGTCATTTTTTATCCCACCAGCATTGGATGGCATCCCCACGAAAAAGCGCAATTCGGCGCCGCCCAGCTCGATGCGTGGAAAACGATTCAGCGGGGCCACGCTATCGCAAACGGCGTTTATGCGGCCGTCGTGAATCGCGTCGGATATGAAGGCAAACCCGAGAATGGCGATCCTGGCTTGGAATTTTGGGGCAATTCTTTCGTTGCCGATCCCTTCGGACAAGTCGTCGCGGAAGCTTCGAACGACAAGGAAGAAATCCTCGTCGTCGAGTGCGACCCCGGAAAGAGCGAAGAAACACGCCGCAACTGGCCGTTTTTGCGCGACCGCCGCATCGACGCCTATCAACCCATCCTCAACCGCTGGCTCGGCGACAAATAGATTGTTCTTCTCTGCGCTCTCTGCAACCTCTGTGTTAAATTCACTTTTCCAATGAAGACGCTTCCTCAATCGAAGACGCCGCACGCACTCGGTTTCCGGATGCCCGCCGAATGGGAACCCCACGAAGCCACCTGGCTCGGCTGGCCGCACGAACTAACGGACTGGCCTGGAAAATTCGCGCCAATTCCCTGGGCCTTTGCCGAAATCGTCCGCCACCTCGCACAAGTTGAGCGCGTTTATCTTCTTGTCGAAAACCGCGGCGCCGAATCGCGTGTTCGAAGCATGCTGAAAAAGTCTGGCGCCAATCTCGATGCCGTCGATTTCTTCCGCGTCCCCACGGATCGCGGATGGATGCGAGACTCCGGCCCCATCTGCGTTCGAAACGAATCCGGCGAAGTCGCCTACAATCATTTTGCTTTCAACGGCTGGGCCAAATATCCAAATCACAAAAAAGACGCCGCCGTCGTCGCCAAAGCGAACCAAAAATTGAAACGGCGCTTGTGGCAACCGGTTCACAACGGCCGCCGCGTCGTCCTGGAGGGCGGAAGCATCGACGTCAACGGCCGCGGAAGCCTGCTGACCACGGAGGAATGTCTGCTCAGCAAAGTGCAGGAAAGAAATCCCGGCTTCACCAAAGGGGATTACGCGCAAGTTTTCCGCGAATATCTTGGCGTCACCAATGTGCTGTGGCTGAAGAGTGGAATCGCCGGCGATGACACTCATGGTCACGTGGACGACCTGACGCGCTTCGTGAATCCCTCGACCGTCGTGACCATCGTGGAAGATAATCCGCAGGACGCCAACTACGACGCCATACAAGAAAATCTCGCGTTGTTGAAAACAATGAAAGATCAAGATGGCAAGCCGCTGCGTATCGAAACGCTTCCGATGTCCGCGCCAGTTTATTTCGACGGCCAGCGGCTTCCGGCGAGCTATGCGAATTTTTACATCGCCAACAAAATCGTGCTCGTCCCGACCTTCAACGATTCGAACGATCGCCTCGCCCTGAACACTCTGGCCGGTATGTTCCCCGACCGCGAAGTCGTCGGCATCGCCTGCCGCGACCTCGTCCTCGGACTAGGCACCTTCCACTGCATGACTCAGCAGCAACCGAGCACCCGATGAGGGTGCGAGTCCTGAGCGAGCGCAGCGAGTCGAAGGACCTGCTTCTATCCGTTGCCGCTCCTATATCCTAACGTCTTGTTTTCCGCGAATCTATTTTTGTAGCCCAGCTCCGAATCGGCCATTCCGGATTGAGCAGCAGAGCGTGGATTCGATCTTTGATCTTGCTCGGCGTCAAACTCGCTTGCGCCGGTGCCTGGGACGCCGAAGCGATGGGCGCTAAGCTACTCAGACTCTCGGTCACCGCTTCCACAGGCTCGTAGTCACAGCCATCAACGTCCGCATGATTCTCGTCGCACGGGATCAACAGGACCGCATGCGAGTCGCCGTTGGAAAGATTTCCATGCGCGGCGATCTCTCCGCGCTCATTGATATTAAACGCGTCCACGACATTCAGGTCCGACGCGGGGACGATCAGAGTGTTCACGTCAACCATGGGTTCGCCGTCCTCCGAGATAAAGGCCGGCCCGCTTACGTTCACCCCGCAAACCGCCGTTTCGCCCACCACCTGGCCCCTGTTATTAGCGCTTAGGGCGGTGCTGCACGTCTGCAATGGTAAAAGCCCGAGGTCGGCCATCACCCCGTTCTTCCAGCGAAACGCATGGTGCGACATGGATCCTGGCACGTCCGCCCTGCCGACAACAAAGCCCGACTCGCTGATCCAGTTCGCCTCGGAGCGAATTCCTCCCAGGGTGCCCAGGTCAACCAGCATCCCTTCGTCCCACAGGAATCCGTGGTGTGTCGCATCTCCAGCCAGGTTCGACGTGCCCACAACTTGACCCCGGTTGTTCATCCAATTGGCAGTACCAAACGTTCCCCCGAGAGTGCCGAGATCCGTCATCGTGCCGTTCTGCCACAGGAACGGATCCTGGATCGGGGCCCCAGTAGTCTGGTTCGTCGAATCGGTGTAAGAAAACCCCGCTATCTGGCCTAGCTCGTTGACGACGTTGGGAACCGCGTCGGGACCGCCCAGCGTGCCCAAGTCTCTCATCACCCCGTTCTGCCACAGAAAAGCCCTTGTTTGCGTGGGGAAACCAACCAGGGAGAAGGCGTCGGATACGTCATTGTTGGAAAAACCCGCCACTTGGCCGCGGCTGTTGACACCCGCGGCGAGGCTCTCCGTTCCTCCTGGCAGGGTCCCGAGATTGACTGCCTTGCGGCCCTCCCAAAGAACCGCCACGATTTCCGGCTGGCCTATCAGTGGATCGACGAGGCCGTTCTCTGACCACCCGGCGATCAGTCCCTTTGCGCCGATCGCCACTGTTTGACTGTTCGCACCACCAGGAAGCACCCCCAAGTCAATGAGGCTACCGCCGTGCCATGCAGCGGCATGCTCGACAAAACAATCTGGCAAGCTGAGCGGGATGTTGCAGCCCGGATTGGGATTGGCGGTAGCTGTATTCGCGATGACCGCGAACGTTCCCCGGTTGTTTAGAATTTGCAGTATCGGGCCGGAAAAAAGACTGCTGGGACCGCCGAGCGCCCCCACGTCAATGAGCTTGTAATGGTGATGCGTGGCCTTTGGTTCCTGCGTGGCGATGTTTTGCGCTACCCCACAGACTGGCATCGCAAGTGCGGCGAATACGGTAAGCGCGAAAATGTTCGTAAACACTGTGGATTTGTAGTTGCCGAAAAGTTTCATATTCATCTCCTGTTCATGTTTAATGCTCTGCTGCGGGGATTCCGGAACTCTTGTCTGAACCACGATCCAAATACCTCTTCGAAATCGACTTGAGCAACGAGTTCAAGCACACTTGAACTGGCCCACTCGACTTCAACAAGTGAAGTTTTTCGTGATCGAGCAAAAGCTGAATAGTTTTCACGTCAACCTGAGCCAGTTCCGCGGCGCTCTCCAGAGGGACCATGTCCGCTTCGCTTGCGCATTTTTCGCACCAAACCCGCGCCGACGTTGCACGCCGGATGACGAGGTGCCGTTCGGTCTCAATCGTTATGCGCATGGTTTTCTTCGTGGCCAAACTGGCTTCCCTTCCCTCGTCCTGCGGCCTTTTCCGTGGTACATTTCTGGTCACGTTTTGGCTTACTCTGTGACTCCGCCTCGACGCGCACGCATCCTGCTCGGAAAGCGGCCTGAATGTCCTCAAGGACCGCTTAATAAGTTTTGAATCCTTCTTGGGAGCGGCTATGAGTAGGCAGGCCAAGCACTTACTGGAATTCGGCCCCTTCCAGATGGACCTCGAAGAGCGCGTCCTAATGCGCGATCAGGAAACGGTCCCGCTATCTCCGAAGGCTTTTGAGACTCTTCTGGTGCTTGTGCAGCACAGCGAACGAGTCGTCCTGAAGGACGATTTGATGAAAACCCTTTGGCCGGACACCTTTGTGGAAGAGTCCAATCTCAGCCAGCACATCTTTCAGCTTCGAAAAGCACTGGGCGAGAAGGCCCACAATCCCCAGTACATCATCACCGTCCCGGGCAGAGGTTACCGCTTCGCTCAGAAGGTGGTGGAATTCCCTGACGCCAATGGCGAACTGGTCGTGCAGAGCAGTTCCATTCAAAGAGTGACCATTGAAGAAGCTTCCCCGCCATGGCGCAGATGGGTTCGGATGACGGCGGGAGGAATCGCCGCACTATCCATCGGGAGTGTAGCTTTCTGGTTCGCCACTCGCCAGTTCGCTCCCAAGATTCCTCCGCCGGAATTGAAGCTGCGGCAACTCACCACCAATCCCTCCGAGAACGCGGTGAGCAACGGGGCGATTTCCCCCGATGGCAAGTACCTGGCATACGTTGACGCGAAGGGTATTCAGATCAAGCTGATTGAAACCGGAGAAACCCGCGCCGTTCCTCCGCCGGAAGAACCCAACGGCAAGGACTTGGAATGGAGGATTGTCCAGCCGTGGTTTCCCGACGGCACCAGGTTCCTCGCGGAGTCTCATTCGCCAGGGCAGGCCGCTGCAGTCTGGACCTCCCAGGGATCGAGCATTTGGATTGTTTCGGTGCTAGCCGGAGCGCCACGCAAACTTCGCGACCAAGCCCGTGCGGATTCCATTTCTCCAGATGGTTCCACCATCTCTTTTGGAACAAACAGGGGCAGGCGTGGCGACCGTGAAATCTGGCTGATGGGGTCCGACGGTGAAAACGCGCGAAAACTTTACGAGGCCGACGAGGATAGCTCGATTGGCGGTCTTTACTGGTTCCCGCATGGACAACGCGTCTGGTACGGTGCATTCGATAAATCCGGATTCTCCCTTGTTACCCGCGAACTGGGCGGCGGGCCGGTCACCACGATACCTCTCCCTCCGGAGGTGACATCCTGGGACGTTACTCTCCTACCCGACAGCCGGCTGTTATACGTAGTCGGGGAAAAGGGGGCCGCCGGTTTCAGCTGCAACTATTGGGTGCTGCCGCTTGATGAACGAACGGGCGCTCCAACTGACAAGCCGAAGCGCCTTACCAATTGGGGCGGAACCTGTCCGATCGGCACAAGTATTACGGCGGAGGGCAGGAAGCTGGCATTCCTCAATTGGGGGCAAGGTCACGCCCCTATGGTTGTAACCGACCTGGAAGCAAACGGAAAGCGCGTTGCCAACACGCGGAGCTTCGCATCAAGCCAGAGTTGGGACAATCCATTGGACTGGACCAGCGACGGCAAACAAGTTATTTTCGCGTCGAATCGCAACGGTCATTACGGAATTTTCAAGCAGTCGGTGGATGGCGAGACGACCGAAGCGCTCGTCGCCGGACCGAAAGACGTTGAAGTTGCTCGCGTGAGCCCGGATAACGCCTGGCTTCTCTACGTCGATTCGACGCTGGTAAACTCAGAGGGTTCTCTGCAAGTCATGCGCGCCCCGCTCATCGGCGGACCATCGCAGTTGGTCTTGACCGCTCGTGCTTTCAGCGATTTTCGTTGCGCCAGGTCGCCCTCTACCTTATGTGTGATCAGCGAAGCGACCGAAGATCGCAAGCAGTTCGTTTTCACGGCATTCGACGCGCTGCAAGGCCGGGAATCTGAGCTCGCCAGAGTTGATATCGCCACGCAAACCAAGTTGTTCCACTGGGATCTTTCTGCGGATGGTACTCGCATTTGCATTATCAAGAACGCCCAGGCGCCGATTGAAATTCTTTCGTTGCATGGTGATCCCGCGCAGACCATCCATGTGAAGGACTGGAATAACTTGGAGACATTGAATTGGGCCGCGGATGGACAAGGGTTTTTCATCTCCAACGGCGTCCACGGAGGAGGTGTCCTCCTGAACGTGGATTTGCGAGGCAACGCCAACGTCCTGCGCACGACTCCCGGAGTTGGCTATGCTCCTGTTTGGCCTTCACCGGATGGCCGGCATCTGGTAATCCAGGAGTTTCGGGCGGAAGGCAATATCTGGACCCTTGAAAACTTTTGAACGGCCCAGCGGCCTCGGCACGCTCCACTGCATGACCCAGCGACAACCTGCCTCAAAGTAACAGACGCCTTTCTTCACATTTCCTTGGATTGCGCCGCGCGCAAGTTCAGATACAATTCTTATTTCTTCTGGAGGCTCGATGCTCGCTGCACACATGCTTGCACAAAAGACGATTGGCATCTGGTTCGAATCGCACGGCTTCGTCTCGTGGCTTCTGCTCGGCCTCGTTGCCGGATGGCTGGCGGGAAAGATTGCGCGCGGGCGCGGCTTCGGTTGCATCGCGGACATCGTGCTGGGTTTGATCGGTTCCTACATCGGCGGCTGGGTTTTCGTAAAGCTGGGATTTTTCGGCGGCGGTTTTCTCTATTCGCTTGCCGCCGCGACCCTGGGCGCTGTAATTCTCGTTTCCATCGCTCACCTCTTCAGCAGCAGCAATCATTGAAGACCGCGGTTCGCTCCGATCGTTTTTCACGAGTCACCAGCCTGCCCCGACCTTGTCGGAGTCACCAGTCATGTCCCTATGATACGATTCTCGTTTGCGTCCCGGAGCTGACGCTTCATTGAGCAAGAGCCTGCAATCTCTCACCGCGATTCCCCTGGGTGGTCTCGGCGAATTCGGAATGAACATGATGGCGCTGCGGCTCGGTGACGAGATTATCGTCATCGACGCGGGCATGATGTTTCCGGAATCAGAATTACTCGGCGTCGACTTAGTCATTCCCGACATTTCTTACCTGAAGCAGAACCGCGCGCAGGTTCGCGCGATTGTGCTGACGCACGGGCATGAAGATCACATCGGCGCCCTACCGTATATTTTGAAAGATTTGAATGTTCCGGTGTATGGGACGCGGTTCACGCTGGCGCTGGTGAAGAAGCGGCTGGATGAGGCGGGGCTGCTGGATTCGACGACACTGCGGGAGGTGCTTCCAGGGCGGCTAGTGGAGATTGGCCCGTATGAAATTGAATTTATTTCGGTGACGCACAGCACCGTGGATTGCGTGGCGCTGGCGATTCGCACGCCGCTTGGAGTGGTGATCCACACAGGAGATTTCAAAATCGATCAGACCCCGGTGGGAGGCGCGCCGTTCGATTTGCACGCGTTCGCGAGGTATGGAAACGAGGGCGTGCTGGCGCTGTTCAGCGATTCGACGAACGTGGAGCGCCCCGGGTTTACACCGTCGGAGCGGGCCGTCGTGCCGCGAATCGAGGAATTGTGCCGCTCGGCGCCGCGGCGCGTGATTTTGTCGTGCTTCGCCTCGTCCATTCACCGGATTCAGCAGGTCATCGATATTGCAGCGCGCGTGGGCCGCAAGGTGGCGTTTGTCGGGCGGAGCATGGTCGACAACGTGGAGATCGCGCACTCGCTGGAAATTCTGCACATTCCGGACGGGATGGTGGTGCGGCCGCAGGATATTCGCGGATTCGATCCGAAGCGGATCGTAATTTTGGCCAGCGGGAGCCAGGCGGAGCCCATGTCGTCACTTTCACGGATCGCCGTGGACAACCATCGCTTCGTTTCCGTGGATGAAAATGACAGCGTGATTCTTTCGGCGCGGATTATTCCAGGAAACGAAAAATCCATTTTCCGGATGCTGGACCACATGTTCCGGCGGCGCGCGCTCGTGTACTACGACAATTCGGCGGGCACGATTCACGTTTCCGGGCACGCCAGCGAGGAAGAACAAAAACTTTTGCTGCAACTGGTGAAGCCGAAATATTTCATTCCGGTGCACGGGGAGTACCGGCATCTTTTCCGGCACGCGGCGCTGGCGCATCAGCTGGGGAGTGTGTCAAACGAGATTTTGTTGCTGGAGGACGGGAAGCCGATTGAGTTCACGGAAGATGGAGTACGACGGATCGATCCGGTGACGGCGGGACGCGTTTGCGTGGATTCCGGCTCGCTCGAAGAGATTGAAGACGTGGTGATTCGCGACCGCAAGCATCTTTCCGAAGACGGCATCGTGGTGCCGATCATTGCGATCGACAAGCACACTGGGAAGATGGAATCGCATCCGGAAATCGTGACGCGCGGACTGATGAGCGACAACGGGAACGAATTGATTGCCGGAGCGCGAGTGGTGATTATGAAGACGGTCGAGGAATCGAACGCCGAGGAAAAATCCGACTGGGGCGTCATCAAAGAAAAAATTCGCGTGGACCTCAAGCGCTACATCAATAAGCAAACTTCCAAACGGCCGCTGATCCTTCCCGTGATTCTCGAGGTTTAACAGGCTGCGCTGCTGATGGCTGAACCCACCACTACTCCCGTGCCGAGCGTTGGGCGAGCCGCATTCATATTCATTCTCATTATGGTGGCGTTTGATATGGTGGCGTTTGGGATTATCGCGCCAGTGCTTCCGGACCTGATCCGGCAATTTGAGGGCGGAGACTTTGCCCGGGCTTCGAGCGTCACCGGCTATTTCGGATTTGCATGGGCCACGATGCAGTTCATTTTTTCGCCGATTCTGGGCGCGTGGTCGGATCGATTTGGCCGGCGCCCGGTCATTTTGATTTCGTGTTTCGGGCTGAGCATCGACTACCTTTTCATGGCCTTGGCTCCGTCGCTACGATGGCTGCTGGTAGGCCGCATCATTTCCGGCATCACCACTTCCAACATCTCAACGGCATTCGCTTACGTCACGGATGTGACGAAGCCCGAAGAGCGCGCCAAGCCCTTCGGGCTGATCAGCGCCGCGTTTGGACTTGGGTTCGTGATTGGGCCCGCGGTGGGCGGGTGGCTCGGGAACATGAATTTGCGTTTTCCGTTCTGGGCCGCGGCAGCGCTGAGTTTTGGCAACGTGCTTTATGGGTATTTCGTGCTGCCCGAATCGCTGCCGCCGGAACGGCGAGCCAAATCCGCCTGGCACATGGCGAATCCCCTGGGGGCGCTCAGGCTGCTGAGCTCGCATGCGGAACTCGCGGGACTTTCCGTGGTCACAACGCTCTACTACCTCGCTCATAACTCGCTTCCATCGATGTGGGCGCTCTATACCGAATATCGTTACGCATGGAGCCGGCGCGACGTCGGGCTTTCCCTGGCGGTAGTCGGAGTGTGCGCCGCCATTGTTTCCGGCGCGCTCGTCGGACCGTTTGTGAAACGATTCGGAGAACGGGGGAGCCTGCTTTCGGGATTGCTGTTTGGCACGCTCGGCTTCGCGGGCTTTGCTCTCGCAGCGCGCGGATGGATGATCATGGCCGTGATTCCGTTCATCGCGCTGTGGGGCATCACGGCGCCCGCCATGCAGTCGCTGATGGCGCGGCACGTGGATCCGTCGTCGCAAGGCAAACTGCAGGGGGCGATTAATTCGCTGCGCGCAATCACGGGAATGGCCGGCCCGGTGCTTTTTACGCAAGTTTTCGCGATTGCTATTTCGCCCCGATACGGACTGCATCTACCGGGCGCTCCATACTATCTCGCGGCGCTGCTGCTGGGCTCCAGCTTGTTGCTGGCGGTGTATGTGACACGGCCGGGGGAAGCCGCGCGGGCTGCCGCGTCGGTGGCTTCCTCTAAAACCCCATAGTCGCCAGCCGCGTTGTTCGCTCCGCTTGATTTGTATTACGGACTGTAATACACTGAAGGCGCAGGCGAGGTGACGTCATGGCTTCCCCACTGACACTGAGGCTCGACGAGAAAACACGAAAGCGCATCGTGCGCATTGCGCGGCGCAAGCAGCTGTCCACTTCAGAAGTTGTTCGCCAAGCTATTGAAGCTTGGGCAGAACGGCACGAGCCCGTCGCTTCCCCGTACGAGACAGTGAGAGACCTGATCGGAGTAGTCCATGGAGGAAATCCGAAAGGGTCGGTGCAAACGGGCCGACGCTTTACCAAACTCCTGAAACGGCGCAGGAGCCACCGTTGATCCTCGTCGATGCCGGGCCGCTCGTGGCGCTAGTCGACGCAGGTGACCAGTACCATTCCCGGTGCGTTGCAGCGCTGGAAGGTTTTCGCGAGCCAATGGCCACGGTGTGGCCCCCGCTGACTGAAGCCATGTACTTGCTGGCCGACCAGCCGCGCGCACAGGAAGCTCTTTGGGAAATGGTGGAACGCGGAGCCCTGGAGCTCCTAGCGCTGGACTCCGGTGACACTCCGCGGATCCGAGAACTGATGCGCAAGTACGCCAACCGGCCGATGGATCTGGCAGACGCGGCCCTCCTGCGAGTGGCGGAACGCGAAGGGATCCGGAAGATTTTCACGGTGGATCGAGCCGATTTTTCCCTGTACCGGCTGCACGGGCGAGTGCGCCCGACGCTCCTGCCCTAAATAAAAGTCCCCATTAACGCGCCCAATCGGAAACTGGCTTTCGTGTGCCCAGACCCATAGCTTAAGGAAAGGCTTGTTCTGTCATTTCACCGATCCCGCGCTATAATCGGACCACTCGACACTCTTGTCTACGTCGGCGCTCCTGCCGAGAAGGAGGTGATCCGGTGAGGTACGGTTTACGTTGAAGCAATAAAGGAGGCGCTTGTGAGGTTACCGAGCGCCTCTCTCGTTTTGTCCCCCCTGTCCGAATTTCCTATGATTTGGTTAACCATAATCGGGACCCCCTCCCCCTGTTTTTTGTAAGTGTTGCATGTAAAGGACTTATGGTCCCACGTAAGTGGTTTAGAATCAACACTTGTGGGCCATCATGTAAGTGTTGATTCTAAAGGTAGTTAGAGGCGCGTTTTTGGCACATTTGCGTAAGTGTTGATTTTGAATGGGTTAGATCTAGGAGCAGCAGTTGACGGTGATTAGAGCGGCCCTTTCCTGGTGCGACCACAAAGCGCGAGATTTCATGTGTGGCCGCAGAACGGTCTTTATCTTGGGTGGCCGTAGAACGGTCTTTTTCATTTGTGGCCGTAGAACGGCCAACGGAACGGTTCGTGGACATGGAAATCTCCTGAAAAGATAGATTTGAGTTGTAAGGGGAGTCTCGCGGGAGGCGAGGCGCACTACTTTACAGGGATAATGTACCAGAGTAGTGATGGGGCTGTCAATGGCAATTTTGCGAAGAATGCTTCACCCTTGCATAAAACAAACCTGCAAGGGTAGGCCGCCCAGATCTTCGGAACGGACAAAGGCTGGCCCATCCGCTGGGATGAAAACTCGTGTTACGGTTGGCCGCTCATGCGATAATGCGGGCAGGGATGGAGAAGACACGGTGAACACCTTGCTTTCGAGAATTTCGATCACTCCCGGGCTGCGTTCCGGAGAACCGTGCATACGGGGCCTGCGGATCACTGTATGGGACATCCTGAGGTGGCTCGGAACGGGCGCATCACACGCGCAGATCATCAGCGACTATCCTGAGCTTACCGAAGAAGACATTCTCGCCGCTTTGCAGTGGGCGGCGGCGCTGAAGGATCAGCAAGCCATTCGTTAGCGCGAATGAAACTCCTCTTTGATGAAAACCTTTCCCGAAAATTAGTGCCATTGGTTGAGGATCTTTTTCCAGGCTCGGCGCACGTTACGCGCGTGGGGATCAGCAGCGGGGCATCCGATCGACAGGTTTGGGACTATGCGGGGCAAAATGCACTGGAATTCGGGACGCAGATTGACCTCTCAATGCTACTCAGGTCTTCCCTTGGCCCCTACAATTGTGAACTGCCAGGTTTGACCTTGTTCTAAGGTAAATCCTAGGTCGGCGCTGAATTTCCTACTCGATTGCGGATTTAGGCCGTACGATGGGAATAATCTATAGGCGCGATTAGAAATGACGGCATTCCTCTCCGCATCGAGAACGGATATGGAGACGGTGACTTGAGTCAATACGAGGTCAGAGCCATTGTAGGCGTTCAGCTCAATCGACCCGTAGTTGGTCATATGCGCCGAACCTGTCACCTTCGCGACTTCGCCGGGTGGAAGATCCCGGACAATCTTCCTGGTTGCGAGGTGGTAGCTAAGCCCAGCGCCGCAGATTGCGAGAGCGCTCGCGGCAGAGATTAGCAGCAGTCGCTTCGTTCTCATGGTGATCGGGTACTTCACGTTGGCAGTCTCCTCTCCTGTGGACTTCCTGAACAAGAAAAACAGTCCACTTGCCAGAAGCCCGATAAGAGCCCATTCGACAGCCAGTCGCGAGAGCTCGATAGTTGCTGCGCCTGACGGAGGTTTGAAAAGAAACCCGTAGGAAGAAGCGTACGACCGCGAACCACTCAGGCCGGGTAGCCTAGGCAGCCCGAGGCCAGCCGAACTGTAGCTGACTCTCCAAGGCGGAAATAGAGTAGCCACAAGGAGCAGGAGGAATCCCATAGCTAGGCAACCTCTCTGCTTTCGATTCACGGCGACCTCCCGCTCGCGTCGGAGCCAGGGCGAGGCACATCAGTGTACTAGTTGAATCGCGATCTGCCGAAGCATGTCGTACAAAGTTTCGTATTTATCTGTTACGGAAATGCAATCAACGCAGAACCCTTCCGACTTGAGGTGTTCGAGGACCGCGGGGGCGCCCCCAAGTTCATCGGGGATTTGTTCGCGGTAGAGAACAATCTTACAACGCGGCTGCAGATGCTGTAGCCGCAATCCAATGCTCACGGCGTCCAGCGTCCTGCCGGGCGCAACGTCTCCCGAGCCTTTTTCCGACCTTTCCCAATCAACAACTGCGACATCAAAGTTGAATATGCTGGCATTTTCCTCGGCTTCCGAGGGGCTGTAGGCTGGAAGAGCTTGAAAGCCAAAGCGCTTCTGGAGAGCGTTTGCGACTGCATCAGCCAGCAAGGGAATGTGACTCACGACCAGGACTCTCATGTCTTCCTCGACGCCAGAAAGCAACTGTTCGGGAGCCCGTCGGGAAGGGGACGGGAAAGGGCCTTCGCGAGCTTCGCCCCAATCGGGCTTCTCCTAACCAATTTCAAAAAATGGCTACCAAATGATTCCGTTCTTCACACAGCAAACTTTGCAGTAATAAGTGCCGCCCGGGAAAGCGGGAGCGCCGCATTGGGCATCGGAATCCAGCTTCATATCGCAACTGGTTTCGCAGGCGTGTGCTGGCTCGCGGCATACGCAACGTCCATGCCCATCGCATACGAACAGGCGTTCGGAAGTTTTCCCGCATCCGTCCATCCTTTTATGTTAACAGTTTTTGACCGGCCGAATAGGTACCCTCTTCACCTGCTTACCTCACCGCCCGCGCGGGTATAGGTTTCTTCGTCGCAGGACGTTTACAGCATCCGGGGCTTGAAGGCCCTGCTCCGCACCTACCATTCGTCATCTTGCGCTACGCCACCCACTTCATGGTGAGTTTCTTGCGCTTCTTGGCGCAGTCGAGAAGATAGAGATCGATCAGCTTCTGGTAAGGGAGGCCGGTCTCGTCGGCCAGCTTTTTGAAATAGTCCACAACCTGCGGACTCAAGTTGATTCCCACGGCTTTTTTCTTGCCCGCGTAGGGGTTCTTTAGTTCTTTCAATTTGGAAAAGTCATAGGCCTTCTTCATAAGATCTGACCTCTTTCCTGGTTGCCTTCCGTGCAGAAATAATTCGAATCATGGAATCGGACTGTCTATAGCAGTGAATGACGACCAGCGTTCTTGCCGCCGAGCTTATTCCGAGGAGAATGAAGCGGTCCTCTCTCTCTGAGTGTTCTGGATCATAGAACAGGCGCGCATGCGGATCGTCGAAAACACTCTGGGCTTCTTCAAACCAAACTCCATGCTTGGTCCGATTGGCCCTGTTTTTCCGTTCGTCCCAAGCGAACCGGAGCATGTCTAGATAATATCTAGATACGAGAGAGATGGCAAGAAAATCCGGCTGATGCCGGGCTGAAGCCCGGCGCTACGTCAACCCATTTGCAACTCCAGAGGAAAAGGGCGCTACGTCAGCCAAGATGGAGGGTCAGGGACTCCAGCAAGGCTCTGATGCCGTTCCAGGCAATCTGCACGCCGATACAAACCAGGAAGAACGAGGACAATTGGGTGATCACGGTCATGCCCGTTGGTCCCAGGATTCGCGCCAAGCGGTCGGCAAATCCGTAGCAGAGCAAAATGCTGATGGCGATCAAGACCAATGCAATGAGCGCAGCCAAAATTGTCAAAGGATTGTAGGAGTGATGGCGAGCCGCGTTGGCGCCCAGGGTGATGGCCACGGAGATTGATCCTGGGCCTACGGTTAGCGGCATCGTCAAAGGATAAAAGGCCTGGCGGAAGGTGTCCTGCGGCTGGACAGCTCTTTGCACGTCGTGTTTCTCGTCGTCTCGCTGTTTCAGGAGCGCCCATCCAGTCGCGATGACGATCAGGCCTCCGCCGACCTGCACCACCGGCAACGAAATGCCAAAAAAGGCGAGCACGTAAGTCCCAACAAAATACGACCCAATCAGCAGGAAAAAACTGTTCATGGCAATGCGCCACGACAATGCTTTTCGCGCTTCCGGCGAGTATTCCCTGGTCAGCGCCAGAAAGAAGGGGCTGCCGCCGAGCGGGTCCACGATGGGAAATAGCGCAACGAGAACCAGGAGCAGATTTTTCGCCGCTTCTTGCATGGGTTCGGTAACTTCACTGCCGGAGTGAAATTCCGGTCAACTCCGGTCAGGGGCATCACTATTATACGGGTAGAAACTCAGCCGTTGCCCAGTTCCGCGGATTGCGATCGCTCCAGCATGCGGCTGCTGATCTCGGAGAATTCAGAGACTAACGCCCTGGTACTCCTCCCAGCTAGCGTCGCGGCGTCGATCTCGGTACTCAGCAGGATGGCAGTTGCCAAGTCTGCGCTACACTCCAGACAGCATTTGTCTGTTCTTCCCGGAAGCCCGAATAATGGCTCGATGCGGCCACAAACGCTACATGGTGCAATGGAATCCTGCTCGGTGCCCTTTGGTCCAGTTGACATGGTAGTTCCTCGCTTGGATGCTTGCCGCTCCTCAGCCACGAATGGCTTAGGCGACACCTCATGCCCTAACGACAGTCATTTCAGATGGTAAGGAAAAGACTTTGAGGAAATCCTGAGGCTTTTATTAGGAAAGCGTAAAGCGGAAACGGAGGCGCCACGGTTTTGAGCTAGTTGCTGGTGAATCTATAGTCTGCGTGGCTGTGACGATCCAGAGGAAAATAGGCCGGGTCGCCTCCCGCCAGGACAACATGGAGGCGGGGGAATGGGGTAGGGGCCCTGGACACGGAGGCGACCGGCTGTCCCGAACGTGCGTGCATCCTGCATCAGTTTTATAAGCGTGGGAATGTAGTGTTTACCTGATTTCGTATCAGGTGTTTCCTCTAGAGGATGCTGAAAACCCGCTTTGACCAAACCTCTCTCACGGGAATCTGGTATATACAGTCCGCACGGGTTGTTTTGAGGTCCGGATGCGACAGCTCGCTTACTTTGGCGCCGGAGTTGTGCTGCTGGGGGCCGGTTTCGGACTTGGCTATTTATGGGCGCATAGGCAAGCTAAGCCCGTCGCGCCGACAACGGCCGCTTCCGATAGTACGGCGCCGTGTATTGAGGTACTGGAAGCGAAGCTAGACCAACCCGATCCGAATGGGACGGGAGCGTGCACGCTCTACCCGTGTGTGACTGGGACAGTCCGCAATAATTGCGACCGGCGGTTCATCTCCGTGCTGCTGGTTTACAACCTCTACGATGAAGCCGGCGTTCAAGTGGGCCATACCCAGGACAGCGTCTCTAATCTGGAACCCCATGGGAGAGCACGCTTCGGCGCGGACTTCCTGGCGTCTCCGAGAATCAAACAATTCAAACTCGTTCGGGTGCTGGCCGCGCCCGCGCGGTGAAAGCCCCTACGTACGACTCCTTGCGTCGCACTTCCCTCAGGTATAGGCTTCTGGGTCGCAACACGCTTGCGCCCGGCGGGGCTTGAGGGGCTTGTTCCGCACCTACCTTTTGGCGCGAGCGCGATCTAAGGAGGATTCTAAAATGGCGACAGCAATTGCGGCGATGCAACCGAATGTCAAGATTGGACCGACAAAATTACTGATTAATGGGAAATGGGTGGATAGCGTATCGGGGAAAACGTTTCCGACGATTAACCCGTCGACGGGCGAAGCGATCACACAAGTGGCGGAAGCGGACGCGCCGGATGTGGACAAGGCGGTAGCGGCGGCGAGGGCGGCGTTTGACAAGGGACCGTGGAGAAAGATGAGCGCTTCGGAGCGCGGCGTCTTGATGAACAAGCTGGCTGACCTCATCGAAAAGCACGCGGATGAGCTGGCGCAACTTGAAGCGCTGGACAACGGCAAGCCAGCGCACGTAGCGAGGGCGGCGGACTTGCCGCTGACGATTGCGTGCTACCGCTACTATGCGGGCTGGGCGGACAAGAACCATGGGAAGACGATTCCCGTGAGCGGGAATTACTTCACGTACACGAAGCACGAGCCGGTGGGAGTGGTGGGGCAAATTATTCCGTGGAATTTTCCGCTGCTGATGCAGGCGTGGAAGCTGGGGCCGGCGCTGGCGACCGGCTGCACGGTGGTGATGAAGCCGGCGGAGCAGACGCCGTTGACGGCGCTGCGCGTCGGAGAATTGCTGCTCGAAGCAGGGTTCCCCGAGGGCGTGGTGAACTTGCTGCCCGGTTACGGGCCTACGGCGGGCGCGGCGATTGCGCGGCATATGGACGTGGATAAAGTGGCGTTCACCGGGTCGACGGAAGTGGGCCACTTGATCATGCGGGCCGCGGCGGACACCAACTTGAAACGGGTGACGCTGGAGTTGGGCGGGAAGAGCCCGAATATCGTGTTCGCGGATGCGGACATGGACGAGGCCATCGAAGGCGCGCACTTCGCGCTCTTCTTCAACCAGGGGCAGTGCTGCTGCGCGGGCTCGCGGCTGTACGTCGAGGAGAAAGTGTACGACGAATTCGTGGAGAAGAGCGTGGCGCGGGCCAAGAAGCGCACTGTCGGCAATCCGTTCGACAAAAAGACGGAGCAGGGGCCACAGGTGGACCAAGACCAGTTCAACAAAGTAATGAGCTACATCGACGCGGGCAAAAAGGAAAACGCGAAGATGCTGACGGGCGGAGGGCGCGTGGGCAACAAGGGATATTTTATTGAGCCCACGGTGTTCGCGGACGTGAAGGACGACATGAAGATCGCGCAGGAAGAAATCTTCGGGCCAGTCATGTCGATTCTGAAGTTCAAGGACATGAGCGAGGTGGTCGAGCGGGCCAACAAGTCCTTGTATGGGCTTGCGGCGGCAGTGTGGACCAAAGACATCAGCAAGGCGCATGCGATTGCGGATAGCGTGCGCGCGGGCACAGTGTGGGTGAATTGCTACGACGTGTTCGACGCGGGAGCGCCGTTCGGCGGGTTCAAGCAGAGCGGGATTGGGCGCGAACTCGGCGAATACGGATTGGCGAACTACACGGAAGTGAAGACCGTGACCGTTAAACTATGAACGAGATGATTCGAATCGAGAGACGAATGGGGGCGCCCGCCGCGGCGGGTGCCCCTAGTTTTTTGCGTGCAGCGGGTGTCCTGTTTACGGCGTTCCTTTTCATAGTGCAGACCGGTTATGGGCAATCCAATTCAGAATTGGGCGTTGCGCAGCGTCATGCGCAGCATTTGCGCTATGGGATTAATTTGAGCGAGTGGTTTGCGCAGGTTTACGACGAGAAGGGCTATACCAAAGAGCATTTTGGCGCTTGGACGACGGCGCAGGACATTGGGCTGATCAAATCGATGGGATTTGACCACGTGCGGCTTAGCGTGAATCCGCAGCCGATGTGGCGGCGAGGGCAGGCGGATCGGATTCCGGAGGATTACCTTGGTTATCTTGATGTCGCCGTGCAGATGATCCTCGTGCGCGGGCTGGCCGTGATCATTGACATTCATCCCGAAAGTGACTTCAAACAGAAACTCGGTACGGACGACAGCTTAGTGGAGCAGTTTGCAGACTATTGGCGGGCACTGGCACGGCATTATTCGACGACGAATCCGGAACTCGTATCATTTGAAATTTTGAACGAGCCGGAATTTCATGATCGCTATCGGTGGCAGGGTGTGCAGGCAAAGCTCGCGGTGGCGATTCGCGAAGGGGCACCGCAGCATACGATTGTTGTGGCGGGGGCGTACTGGTCTTCCGAGAATGAACTCCTTTTCTTTGATCCTTTGCGCGATCCGAACATCATTTACAACTTTCACTTCTATGATCCGCACATCTTCACGCACCAAGGTGCGACCTGGAGCACGAATTACGTTCACTATTTAAAAGAGCTGCCATATCCTTCGACGCCGGAGAATGTGCAGGCGGCCGCCGCGCTCCTTCCTGACGCCGTGAATCGCCTGCAGGCGATTCACTATGGGCTGGACCGGTGGAATGCCGCGCGGATTGATGGAGAGATTGGGCAGGTGGCGGCTTGGGCGAAGCGTTGGAATGTGCCGGTGACTTGCAATGAGTTTGGAGTGTACCGCAAAGCGGCGCGGCCGGAAGATCGGGCGGCGTGGATTTCCGACGTTCGAACGACCCTGGAGAAATATGGGATTGGTTGGACGATGTGGGATTACAGCGGCGGGTTTGGAGTGGTGGTGAAGGCGAACGGTCAGACACACCCTGACGAGTTGACGATCAAGGCGCTGGGGCGCAAATATCCCCCGCCGGAGATGTAAGACCGAAGCTGCGGCGGAGTTTGCTCTCTATTCACTGAAGCGGCTTTCAGCCTACAATCGCGCCATGCCGGTCACGCTTCGCGCCCACGAACCGCGGGACTTCAATGCCCTGCTGCGGCTCGACGAGGGGTGCTTTCCTCCAGGGATCGCGTATTCAAGGACCATGCTGCGGTATTTTCTGAAGCTGCCGTCGGCGGACGGGACGGTGGCGGAAGACGCCGGGAAAATCGTGGGATTTATTTTGACGGAGGAAAATCCGCCGCTGGCGCATGTGATCACGCTGGACGTGGCGGAATCGCACCGGCGGCAGGGAGTGGGGTCGGCGCTGCTGGCGGAAAGCGAGAGGAACCTGGCGCTGCGCGGAGTGCGAACGATTTTGCTGGAAACAGCAACCGACAATGAAGCGGGCGTTGCGTTCTGGAAGCGGCATGGCTATCGTATCGAAGCGACGCTGAAGAGGTATTACTTGCGGAAAATCGACGCGTACGAAATGCGGAAAATCCTGCCCGGAGCCAGAAAAATGGCGAAGCATCCAGGAGAAATGATTTGAGCGACTACTTGCTGTCCGTGTTGCTGGGGATCGTGGAGGGATTGACGGAGTTTTTGCCGGTGAGCTCGACGGCGCATTTGCGCATCAGTGAAGCGCTGTTTCACATCGATTTGGCGAACGGCTATTGGAAGATGTACACGATCGTGATTCAACTGGGGGCAATTTTGTGCCTGCCAGTGTATTTTCGCGAGCGCATCGCGACATTTTTGTCCACATTTCCGAAGGGCGAGCGAGGCGACCGGACAGTTTTGACGCACCCGCTGGGGCTGGTGAGCGTGGCGTTTGTGGTGACGGCAGTGCCAGCGTTTTTGCTGACGAAGGTAATCGGGAAGCACCTCGAAAGCCTGTACATCATGGGAAGCTCGCTGCTGATTGGCGGGATCGTGATGTGGGTTGTGGACGCCATGAACGCGAAGTGGGAGGCAGCGGGGCCGGCGGCGATCGGCAGCCGGATTCATACTTGGGAGATGGAAAATATGAACCTGGGGCAGGCGATTTGGATTGGGGCCTGCCAGATTCTGTCGGCGGTGTTTCCGGGGACATCGCGGTCGATGTCGACCATCGCGGCTGGGCAGCTTGCGGGGATGTCGCGGGCGTCGGCACTGGAGTTTTCGTTTTTCCTGTCGATGCCAACAATGGTGGTGGCCACTTGCTACGATTTGCTGAAATCCTTGCGAGGCAAGGGCGAGAACGTGATCGGGGTTACGCACATTGACCCGCACGGCTGGGTGGTGCTGGCGATCGGATTTGTGGTGTCGTTCATCGTGGCGTACGGGGCGGTGGCATGGTTTTTGGCGTGGGTGCGGAAACACGGGTTCGCGCCGTTCGCGGTTTACCGGATTATTGTGGGCGCGTTGGTATTGGGGTGGGCTTCGGGATTGCTGCACTGAGGTCTTCTAGAACACAGTGTGCAAAGTTTTTGGCGTTGGCGAGCGGTAGTTTGGTATATTCAGAGCGTTCGGGAGTTCCTCCAAGCGGCAGGTGCGATGGCGCCAGGCCCCGCCGCGACACTCAGCCTTCCCCAAAAAGCTGAGGAGACTTCGTGCGCATTCTTACGCCCACCGGAAATAAGCGGTTCAATGAGCTGATTGGGTTTTTGTGTATCACCCTGGCGGTGCTGATGGCGCTGGCCTTGCTGACCTACTATCCAAAGGATGCGTCGTTTAATGTCTCCGCGCCCGAAAACGCGGTGACGCAGAATTGGATCGGGCCAGTAGGCGCTTACTGCTCGGACGGTCTCTTCCAAATCTTTGGATTTGCGGCGTTTCTTCTGCCGGCGGCGTTTTTGGTTTTGGGTTGGCGCTGGTTCCGCAGCCGGGCGGTGGAGTCTCAGATAGCGACGCTCGTGGGGTTCGCGTTGCTGCTGCTCTCGCTGCCCACAATCCTTTCCCTGTGGCATGTGTGGGACGTGCGTGGAGCGATCCGCGCCGGCGGCGCGCTGGGAGAGCTTCTCTCCGGCGGCTTGCGCAGCGGATTCAACCTGTGGGGCGCGAATCTTGTGGCCGTGGCGCTGCTTGTGACTGCGCTATTTATGACCACGCGGTTTTCGTTTTCCGGCGCGCATGCCTGGGCCAGCGGACCGAATGGGCCGATTGGAAGAGTGGAAAAGCTCGGGATCCTTCAGAAGGCGCAAGCGCGCTGGCATGCCTGGCGCGAAGAACGTAAGCAGCGGCGGATGCGGAGGCGCGTAGAGGAGTCCCGCCTATCGGGAAGAAAACCTGTACCACCGCAATTCATTGGAAAGACTGATTTCCTCAACGAGCCGCTTAAGACGATTGCACTGGCCGATGAAGAGGACGAGAAAGAGAAAAAGGACCCGTCGCGCAGGGCGCCTATCTTTGTCTTCAATCGTGATACGGAGAAGACTTCGGCTAAAAAAGCGGGCGAGCCAAAAATCGCGAAGGGCAATCCGAATTACAAGCTGCCTTCTCCTTCCCTACTGCGCGAGGGAGAACGCGGCCAAAAGCTGGATGAAGACGAGTTAAAGCAGCGGGCGCGCGCGATTGAAGCGAAGTGTCTTGAATTTGACGTGCAAGGGCGCGTGACGCAAATCAATCCGGGGCCGGTGGTTACCACGTTTGAATTCAAACCGGAAGCGGGCATCAAGTACAGCCGGATTACGAGTTTGACTGAGGATCTTTGCCTCGCACTGCAAGCGGAATCGATCCTGATCGAGCGCATACCGGGCAAGTCGACCATTGGCATTGAAGTTCCGAATGACAAGCGGCAGACAATTGCGCTGCGGGAAATCATCGAGGCGCCCGAGTTCACCAATTCTCCCAGCAAACTGACCCTGGCGATGGGGCGCGATCTGCACGGGCGAATGCGCGTGACGGACCTTGCGGCCATGCCGCACTTGCTGATTGCCGGCTCGACTGGGACCGGAAAGAGCGTGTTCATCAACTCGCTGCTGGTGTCGATTCTGTACAAAGCGAGTCCCGACGACGTGAAGCTGGTGCTGGTGGACCCGAAGCGGCTGGAATTGAATCTTTACGAGAATATTCCGCACTTGATTGCGCCGGTGGTGACCGATCCGAAGATCGCTTCTAACGTGCTGCGCAATGCGACGCGTGAGATGGAGAACCGTCTGAAGCTGCTGGCGCAGCGCGGCGTTCGGAACATCGATCAGTACAACCGCACATTTAAAAAGGAACATTCGCTCTCGCTCTTCGACAACCTGGAAGAGACGGAGCACAAGCCGCTTCCCTATCTGATCATTGTGATCGACGAATTGGCCGACTTGATGATGGTGGACACCAACAACGTGGAAGAGTCCATCACGCGGCTGGCGCAGATGGCGCGCGCGGTGGGCATCCATTTGATTCTGGCGACGCAGCGGCCCTCCGTGGATGTGATCACCGGCTTGATCAAAGCGAACTTCCCCGCCCGCATTTCGTTCCGTGTGGCGAGCAAGGTGGACTCGCGCACGATTCTCGATTCGAACGGGTCGGAATCGCTGCTTGGAAAGGGCGACATGCTGTATCTGCCGGCGGGTTCGGCGCGGCTGCATCGCATACACGGACCGCTGGTGACGGAAGAGGAAATCACCTCGGTATGCGATTTTTGGCGCGAGCAGGCGCAAGCTAAGTATCAGGAAGAGCTTCTCGTCGCGCCGAAGGATGAGGATGGAAAGACCGAAGGCGCGGCCGAGGGCGATGCGGAAGGCGCAGAGGACGTTGATGACGACCTCTACCAGGATGCGATTCGCGTGGTCTGCGACGCTGGCCGCGCGTCCACTTCCACACTACAGCGCCGCTTGCGCATCGGCTACGGGCGCGCCGCTCGCTTGATCGACCTTATGGAGAAGGATGGCATCGTCGGGCCTCCGGATGGCACCAAGCCGCGCGAGGTCTTGAAGAATCGCAATTGGATGAAGGAATTCGACGAATCGTCGCAATAAAAAACCTGATTGCCCTCTTCGCAGGTGTTATGGCGCACTTCGTCGCGAGCCTCAGGACCATGCCGAATTGACACCACCGGCTATCGTCTCTAAAATTGAAAAGTTCAGTAAAGCCGGGGTAGCTCATTGGTAGAGCGCCGCCCTGAAAAGGCGGGCGTAGCCAGTTCGATTCTGGCCCCCGGCACCATTTGCCGGGGCCGCTCGCTTAAGCATGCGCTTTTTTCTTCCAACCTAGCTGCCGCCGGTCTTGTTACCCATTGTACTTGCCTGATCGACGGAGTCCGTGGCGGCTTCGCCGGTGATCAGGCGGGCGCCGCGGCTGAAGGTCAGATACTCGAATCCCCATTGAATGAAAACGCTGACGCGGCTCTGAAACTCCACGATGTAAATCAAGTGGATGAAGAGCCACATGAGCCAGGCGAGCAGCCCGGAAACGTGGAGGCCGAAAATATTGGCGACCGCGGCCGCGCGGCCGATCACGGCCATTTCGCCTTTATTGAAATAGCGGAACGGCGGAGGCGCAGGCGCAGGCTTGCCTTCGACGCGGGTACGGATAACTTTGGCCGCATAGGCGCCGCCCTGCATAGCGACTTGCGCCACGCCGGGGAGCGGCGCTCCCTTCTCATCAACGGCATGAGCAAGATCGCCAATGATGAAAATGTCGGGATAGTTGGGGATGGTCAGGTCACGGTTCACCTTGATCCGGCCGCTGCGGTCTGATTCCGCGTTTGTGCATTTGGCAAGCCTTCTGCCGAACTCGGTGGCCATAACGCCGCCGGCCCAAAGCACGGTCTTGGCCGCCAGCGTTTCGTGGGCATCGCCGCGCTTGAATGTGACGCCCCGCGCGTCGATGTTCGTCACCATTACATTTTTGATGACCTCCACCCCGAGGCGCGTGACTAATTTCTCGGCTTTGGCCGACAGATCTTCCGGAAATGGGCCCAGGACTCTGGGGGTGCCTTCCATCAAAATGATGCGCGCTTTTTGCGGATCGATCCTGCGAAAATCATGCCGCAGCGTCTCGCGAGCGATTTCCGCAAGCGCACCGGAGAGCTCCAGCCCCGTGGCGCCGGCTCCAACGATAATGAACGTGAGCCACGCGCGCACTTCTTCGGGGGTGGCGGCGCGCTCGGCGCGTTCGAACGCGTACAGAATCTTGTGACGAATCGCCGTGGCCTCTTCGACGGACTTAAGGCTAGGCGCCCACTCGCGCCAGGAATCGTTGCCATAGTAAGAGGTCTGCGTTCCGGTTGCGACGATCAGGAAGTCGTACAGGAAGGCAGCGCCGTCTCGCAAAATCACGCGCTTCGCCTGAGGATCGATGTCCACCGCCTCACCCATCAGCACTTGTGTGTTTTTCTGACGGCTCAGCACGCCGCGCAACGGAGCTGCAATTTCCCCCGGAGACAGCGAGCCGGTAGCCACCTGGTAGAGGAGTGGTTGAAAGAGATGAAAATTTCGCCGGTCAATCAGGGTGACTTCGCCCGGAGCGCGCTTCAGCTTCTGCGCAGCGGCCAGCCCGCCGAATCCTCCGCCCAGAATAACGACTCGATGCTTCTCTCCCATCCGCCTTCTCCCAAACGCAACCTCGCCCAAACTGTTATCATCTCATTTAATGTGAGGCTTTCACTTTTCATGCCGAGCGCGGAGCGGCCGCATGCGTGTTCACGAGTTTGACGACAGATTCCAGCTTCAGAAAAATACGCTGCGCTTTCTTTGCTCCGTGCTGATCAAGAGCGGCACGCGCTCGGAGATCTGCAAATTGCTCGACCCCGGTGTCTTTGATGATCCCATGCATCGCGTGGTTTTCGAGGAAATTCGGGAGATGGGATCGATTGACTCGCGCCGCTTGCGCGAACTCTTGCCCGCCCGCGTGGCCAGCCGCGGTTTCCCGGATTTCGATTTGAGAAAGCTGCTCGCGCCGTACGAAGTTAGCGAAAAAGAAATCGATCATCTCTTTGAAAGCGCGCTGCAACTGCTCGACCTCAGCAACCCGGACGAAGAACGGCGAGTGCACTAGCCATCCGATGAGACCCTCCACGCTTCGGTCGATAACTCTCGTGGAGGTTCTTGTTTTCGGCGGTTTTGTGGCCTGGTATATCTGGCAACTCCAGGCTGTCTACTTCTTTGCGTGGCTGGTCTTTCCTGTTTGGCTGCTAGCCAGTTTCTTGGTTCACGGGGACACTCCTCAAACAATGGGATGGCGGGCCGACAACCTGTGGTCCGCGACAAAACGCTTCGCGCTCGTTTTCGCTCCCGGCATAGCTGGACTTTTTCTCGCGGGAATCCTGCTCGGGGCGTTACACCGCCCCACGCACCATCTCCTTGTTCCCAAACATTTTTTTGGATACATGGCCTTTTGCCTGCTCCAACAGGTGGGGCTGAATTCTTATCTGACGAACCGGCTGCTCGCGACAATCAACAGCCCGGCGATAGCTTCGCTGCTATCAGGAACAATTTTTGCGGCGCTGCACTGGCCAAATCCCGTGTTGATTCCGCTCACCTTCATCGGCGGAACTGCGATGGCCTGGCTCTTTGCGCGCGAGCGCAACATCATTCCACTCGCCGTTGGGCAAGGAATTCTGGGGACTTTAGTCTGGTGGGCGTTTCCGATGGCCTGGCACCACGGCATGCGCGTGGGACCGGGCTTCTATCTGTTTCATCCGCGATAGGGCCGCCGACTCTACAAATTCAGGTGGCCGTATTTTGCTGCGGATGCCATGGCGCGGCCGTGGACGCGATTCCCTTTCGAATCGTTGCTCCAGACACCGGAAACCTTGAAGCCGCACCCCGGGCAAGCACCCGCCTTGAGGCGATTGTCCAGAACGTCGTGCCACGAGCGGCGAATTAGAAGTTCAGCGCAATTCGGGCAATAGGTGTTCGCGCCCGCGCTGTAAATATTCCCTTCATAGACGTAGCGCAGGCCTGCGTCGAGCGCGACCTGTCGGGCAAGATCGAGCGTCTTCGCCGGAGTGCGCGGCTTGTCCTGTAGCTTGAAGTCTGGGTGAAACGCGGTGAAGTGCAGCGGCACGTCTGGCCCCAGATGATTCAGGATCCATTCGGCGAGCTTGCGCGTTTCTGCCGGATCGTCATTCAACGTCGGAATCATCAGGTTGGTGATTTCAAACCAGACTGGCGTTTCGTTCTTCAGCCACGCCAGTGTCTCCAGAACCGGCTGAAGATGCGTCAGCGTGATTTTGCCGTAAAAATTCTCGGTGAAGGCCTTGAGGTCCACATTTGCCGCGTCGATGTGATCGTAAATGTCGTGGAAGGCGTCGTAGGTGATGTAACCGTTCGTGACCATCACCGTCTTCAAGCCATATTTGCGGGCTTCTCTGCAAATGTCGATGATGTATTCGCCCCAGATGGTCGGCTCGTTGTAAGTGAACGCAATGGACTCGCAGCCATACTTTAGCGCCAGCAGCGGTACATCTTCCGGCGGAACATGCTGCGAATGCACCTGATCCGACCGCGATTTCGAGATGTCCCAGTTCTGACAGAAGAAGCAGCCCATGTTGCAGCCCGCCGTGCCCATGCTGAAAACGCGCGTGCCCGGCAGAAAATGATTCAGCGGCTTCTTTTCGATGGGATCAACTTGTAGGGCGGCTGGCGAACCGTATCCCAGGCTATAGAGTTTGCCGTCCTGATTGATGCGAATGAAGCAGAATCCCGCTTGACCCGGCCCGATGTGGCAATGCCGCGGACAGAGATAGCAGTGGACTTTCCCCGAAGGTTCCAGCTCCCACCAACGGGCTTCGTGAAGCTGTTCCGTCTTCTGGAGGATCTTCAGCTCTTCCATGGATCCTCCTCCTTGACAACATTATACCCCCGGACGGAGAGGCTCGCGCAGGCCAGGTGAATTGGGGCAACTGACTTCACGGCAAGCTCGCCAAGGAATGTCAAGAATGAATTTTGGAAGACGTAGTACAGGCACTAATACCTTTCCAGGGTGAAGTTCTATTGAGAGGAACCAATCAGCCCCTGATCATTGTTCTAGGTAGCGAATATTCCAAAAACACTCGCAACCTCTGAAAAGGGGAGAAAACCGTCATGAAACTCCGCTTCGCCTCAGCAATCGCCGCACTGGCTTTACTTGCCTGCGGACCATCTGCCCGCGCTCAAGACAGAGACGACAACCTGACCGTGCTTCGCTCCGCCGCTGATGCCGGGGACCTGCGGGGAATGTTCGCGTTGGGGAATCGCTTTTTACATGGTCAGGGTGTCGAGCGCGATTACCAGCAGGCGCTCGCTTACTTCCGCGCGGCAGCCGATCAGGGCTTTGCTCCGGCGCAAAACCAGCTTGGCGCGATGTATGAACGAGGTCTGGGAGTGCCGAAGGACTACCTGGGAGCGATGAATTATTTCCGCGCGGCGGCGGAACAAGGCTATCCGCTGGCGCAATATAACGTAGGGCGTTTGTATGACGCCGGCTTGGGCACGCGGGTCGATAATCAGCGAGCCTTTGACTGGTTTATGAAGGCGGCGAACCAAGGTCAACCGGACGCGCAGGACGCAGTGGGTTTTTGTTATCAGCGCGGAGTAGCGGCGCCTCAAGTTTTCGCTTGGGCTCTGGACTGGTACCAGAAGGCAGCCAACCAGGGGTCAGCTCAGGCGGCGAATGATATCGGGCATCTCTATCAAACGGGGCTGGGAGTCCAACGGGATTACGATCAAGCTCTGTCCTGGTATTACAAAGCTGCCGAACTGGGAAACTCCGATGCCCAGGTCAATATTGGTTACATGTACGAACATGGGCTTGGCCTGGAAATAGACTTTACGCAAGCGCAGATGTGGTATCGCAGGTCGGCCGGCCAGGGAAACATGGTGGCCGCGAACAATCTCGGCTACATGTATGACAAAGGCGAGGGCGTCACGCCGGATTATGGCCGAGCGCTGGCTTGGTATCAGATTGCGGCAAATCAAGGACACAAGACGGCGAGTCAAAATATCGAGCTTCTTAGAAACAAGGTGCAACCCAGCGACCCGGACCAATGGGAAGCAGCGAACAGGTATGCCCGTCGCGTCGCACAGGAACAGGCAGAACGGATCGTTCGGACGAAAGATTTAGCTTGGGAAGCCGCTGAACTGGAGCTCGACGCGAGGCAAGAAGAATACATTGCAGCGCAAGTACAGCAACCTGGAAGGAATGTTGTTGCGGCCCGCGGCGCCAATGCGATTGACGCGGATAAGTTTCGTAAGGAGGCTCAGAAATACCGGTTCGAAGCAGCCCGTTTGCGCAAAAGCCTGACGGAACCGGACGATCAGCAGACTGCCGATTTTTCGCAGCAAACAGCGCCATCCGGGCCAGCTTACGCTGCAGATAGACCCACGAATGCGGCGGGTGCTGCCTGCCAATGACGACGACCCGCCAAGCCGCGTTGCTCAATTGCGCTTCATGCGGGGCCGGGTTTCGTTTGAACCCGCAGGCACAGACGACTGGACTTACCCCAGTTTGAACCGCCCTATGACAACCGGAGACAAGCTCTGGGCCGACGAAGGAGCACGCGCCGAATTGGGCACGGATTCCGCGAAGATTCGCCTGAACAGCACAACAGGGTTCTCGTTCCTGAATTTGAATGATCACATCACCCAGATCCGGCTCACGCAAGGGAGCATTCAGATTCATCTACGCCGCCTTGACGATGAAGAATCCTTCGAAGTGGACACTCCGAACCTCGCGCTGTCTCTCCTGCGCCCAGGCACTTATCGCCTGGACGTGAACGAAGCCGGCGACATGACGGCGGTGACCGTCCGTGGGGGCGAAGGCGAAGTAACTGCAGGTGGTCAGGCTTTTACAGTCCGTTCCGGACAGGCGGGCATGTTTAGTGGAATAGATGAAGTCTCGCCAGACATAGAATCCATCCAAGGCAAAGATGATTTTGACGATTGGTGCCGGAATCAAGATCGCCGCGAAGAACAGTCGCAATCCGTCCGGTACGTCTCGCGTGACGTAATTGGCTACGAGGATCTCGACGATTACGGTGAATGGCGCCACGTGCCGCAGTACGGTGATGTATGGGTGCCCACCTCGGTTTCCGCCGGATGGGCTCCCTATCACAACGGCCATTGGGCTTGGGTTTCGCCCTGGGGCTGGACGTGGGTGGACGATGCGCCCTGGGGTTTTGCTCCATTTCATTATGGCCGCTGGGCCTACGTGAATGGATACTGGGCTTGGTGCCCAGGACCGGTTGTGACTGCGGACAGCGTCGCAGCCCGTCCGGTGTACGCACCCGCGCTGGTGGCATGGGTTGGCTCGCCGCGGCTCGGGTCGAGCAATGAGGGAGGAGTGGCTTGGTTCGCGCTAGGTCCTCGAGAAGTCTACGTTCCCCCTTACCGCGTTAGCCCGACTTATGTGACCAAGGTAAACGTGACGAACACGACGGTCACGAATACAAACATCACGAACGTCACGAACATCACGAATGTCGTCAACAACAACACGGCCGTTACGAACGTCAACGTTACCAACGTGACCTACGTCAACAAAACGGCGCCGGGCGCTGTTACAGCGGTGCCGCAGAGCGCGTTTACGACTGCCCAACCGGTTGCAAAAGCGGCGGTTCAAGTCGATGCGAAGCAGCTCGCTGTCGCAAAGGTGGCCACAAATAACATTGTTGTGGCGCCACAGGCAAAGAGCGTCATCGGCACCGCTGCACCGGCGGTGAACGTGCCGAAACCTCCGGACAGTACGCTAAATCGGGCGGTCGTCGCCAAAGTGGCGCCTCCGCCGCAGCCCGTTCCATTCGCCGTGCAGCAGAAAATGATTCAGCAAAACGGCGGACATCCGGTTTCTTCCGCTGAGATCCAGCGCCAGCAGGTTCAGCAGCATCTCGCGCCGGCGCCAGCTCCGATAGTAAAGATAGCTCCGCCCGTCTCAGTGAGCGGCAACCAAGCAGGCGCAAAACCAGGCCAGCCCCAGCAGAGTGACGCGAAGCAAAACCAGCGCGCGGAAGCCGCCCATTCGGAAAAGGACAGCTCAGGGAAGCCAACAGGCCCAGTGAAATCGACCGAGCTGGCAAAGCCGGCGAATCAGCCGAACGGCCCTGTCCGGGACATGCGCGCTCCAGCGGTCAACCAGCCGGAGCGTGCAAACCAGCCACAAATCACCAACGTCACGAACAAGTCTGAAGTCAAAGCTAATTCAACGACGCAGGGACAACCCGCAGTTCCTCAAAAGAACGACGCGCGAAAGGATCAACCGGCTCAGGTACAGGCTCCCATGTCAAAGAACCAAGCACCTACATCAGAGAGCAAACCGACCGACGTCAAATCTCAAAACGCGCCGCCGACTACAAACGACAAAGTCAAAGCAAATCCTCAGACGCAGGGACAGCCTGAAGTTCTGCAGAAAAATGATGCGCGAAGGGATCATCCGATTCCCACACAGGCTCCCGTCTCCAAGAGCCAACCGCCTATAGCGGAAACCAAACCGAGCGAGGCCAAATCTCAAAGCGCGGCGCCGGCTACAAACAACAATCCGGCGAATCGCCCGCCTACGGCCACTAGTCCTGAGGATCAGCGAAAACAGGCTGAGCCGAAGGGTCAGGAGCAAAAAGGGCAGCAAAAGGGCCAGCAGGCTCAACAGCAACAGAAGCCAGACAAAAGTCAGAAAGCGACAGACAAACCCGCTCAGCAGCCCGACAAAAATCAGAAAACGTCCGACAAACCCACGCAGCAGCCCGAATAATTAGGAGCCGGGACTCCTCCTTGGGCTCAGTAGTGGGAATCTGGAAAGGGACGGCTCGCGGCCCACAGAGTAATCAGATACTCGAGTTTGTGAAAGGGATGTGACCGAGTTTCAGGCGTGGCGGCGGCGCTGGAACCGCTGTCTCTCGGCCGCCCAATCCACAAACCGTTCCATGTGGTCGCGGTATTTCCAGGCGAGATGAAAGAACTTGCCGGCGGTCAGATTGGCTGCTTCTTTCCCGAGGAACGTCTCAAAGCGCCAGCGGATGTAAGGGCTTTCCCACGGCTTGAATCGATAACCCCGAGCCGCATTCCAGTAATACTGCAAGGTCTTGAGCATTTCTTGCGCAATGGGCGAATCGCCCAGCCCTCTTCGCCAAGAGTCTAGTTTTCGGCCGCCGGCGCCGAGAGATGGTCATGCACGAGCAACCAGCCGGCGCCGCGCTTCTCCCAAATCCCTGTGTACCGGAGGTCCATTTCTGTAGTCTTGCCGTTCTTTGATTTTTCCATCAAATGCATCGGCACGATGGTCCACGCGACCGTGCCGCGGCGAGTCACCTTCAGGTCCTTCCCTGCCGTCAGCTTGATTTCCGACGCATTATCCAGAAATTCTTTCTTCACCCCGTCGTGAAATTCCTTCCAGCCGTGGTACGCGAAGGGCGCGACGTCATAGAAGACCAGGCCGCTGTCCTTGGCGTAGAACTTCGCCGGAGCCTCCGCGTTCCCAGTGCTCCAAGCCACGCAGAGACTATCGATAAGCTTGCGAAACGTAGCATCGTCCGTGGCCTTTTGCTGTGCCCGTGCGCCAACGAACGTCAGCAGGCCGCCGACGATCGCCAGCGCGACATACAGCACCCACCGCCATTGTTCCGCATTTTTGCCGACAACTCTACCCACAGATGAAGGCACTCCGTATCTCCTCACAAGCCGCGGGACGAAAGTTTGCAGGAGGGTAGTCCCAACGTGTGTCGCATACCGTAGTCCCTTCGCAGTAATTTTGCAAGCCTTCTTATTGATCGCCTTGACCAGGTAGCCTTTGATGCCCCGGCTGCCTTCTATCAGGCCATCCGCGAAGCAGCACCCGAGGCCACCTCCGGCTTGCAAAGCCGCGACAAACGATGGGGATATCTCTATAATCCGTTCCCATGAGCACTCCCCGCCGCATTCGATCTCTTTCGTTGATGCTAAGTCTCTGTCTGCTGGCGCACCAGTCGGACGCGCACGAACCCGTCTTCGCCCGAAAAGGCATGGTTGTCGCCCAGGAACCCCTTGCGGCGGACGTCGGTATCTCTATCCTGAAATCCGGTGGTAACGCCGTTGACGCCGCCGTCGCCGTCGGCTTCGCTCTCGCGGTGACCCATCCCTTCGCCGGCAATATCGGCGGTGGCGGATTCATGCTCATCCGCATGGCCGATGGGCGGACGACATTCATCGATTTCCGCGAAAGAGCTCCCCGCCAGGCCACCCGCAAC
>Ga0209648_10000317_pt1 | contig 35904 bp, 32 predicted proteins | sample GraSoi2013_115cm_FD_185830 | JGI IMG/M metagenome (GOLD analysis project Ga0209648, IMG submission 185830) | Grasslands soil microbial communities from the Angelo Coastal Reserve, California, USA - Sample 9_17_2013_115cm (SPAdes) (version 2) | ecosystem: Environmental > Terrestrial > Soil >...
CACCTCGGCCGTAGCGAGGTCATCCGCATCTTCGAGCGCAGCGGCCCCCGCTGCGGCAACGTTGGGAGGAACGATCGCAGCAAGACGCCTGCCGTCCGGGCCGATGAGGTAGACCACCTGGCCTCGCTCGGCGGCATCGTGCGCCGCGCCGCTCAGTGCGGCGGCGTCATCGATCGGCAGTTCGGTCACCCACCCATGTTAGTCGCGTCAGGTCTGTTGGACGCATTACACGCTTGCTGCCGGGCCCCCGGCTTGGGACCAGCGTGCTCCACGCCAGGTGCCGCGATCGGCGCCCAGCTACGTTGTACGGGGCTGGATCCGAGTGCGGCGGTTTCGCGGGTTCGCTATCAAGTGCGGATGAGAACGCTGCCAGGAGTGTTTCGCGAGAGGCTGTGAAAGGGGGGCTGGAGCCCATGCGGTCGGCATCGGCGCGGAGCGGCCCGGCAGATGGCGGCGGCGGGCGGCGGGCGGCGCGGGCGGCGCTCCTGGTCGGTTTGGCTTATGCCGCGGTGAGCGTGTACTGGGGCCTGGGCGGTACCTGGCTGCTCGACACCGTTGGCGGAGCCTTGGCGGAACATGGCCGAGCCGACGGCACGGGTGCGGCCGTCGCGGTGTGGGCCGCCGCGGGGCTGAAGATGGCCGCCGCGGTGCTGCCTATGCTGGCCGCCGGCGGCATACTCGCGCCCGCCCCGGCCCGGCCGTGGCGGCGGCTGTTGCGGGTCCTGGCCTGGATCGAGGCAGCGATCCTGACCAGCTACGGCCTGGTGCTGACGACCGCCGGCTTGCTCGTCCAGTCCGGGGTGATAGCCCGGTCGGCGCATGCCGACGACCGGGGCCTTTTCTGGCACGCCTACCTGTGGGACCCCTGGTTCCTGCTCTGGGGCCTGCTGGTCACCACCGCGCTGCTTCGGACACGACAATCGCGCAGCCAGCGGGCCGAACAGGTGACCGGCTCGGCACCAGGCTGACCGCACCGGTAGCGGGCTGGCGCGCATCGGCCCCGCAGGTAGGCGCGACACAGATCGGGGGACGAGAACCATCCTGACCCGGGCCGCACCAGTGCGGTCCGGGCTCCTGCTTGGGCTCGTCCTGCCCAGCATGCCCAGCAGGCGGCAACGGTTCATCGTGGTAATGGCCTGTCAACCGACAATGGCGCCCGTGCCCGGCAGCGGTCGGGGCACCGCGCGGTCCGCACGGCGTGACCGGGGGGCGCAGCGCGGCCGATCTGGCCGGGTGAGCGAGGGGGCTGCCCGCGCCGTGTCAGCTCGCGGCAGCCGTTCGGGATAAATTCCCTATCCCACCGCCGTAGCCGCGCCACCGCCCCACCTGGCCATATTACCTGCGCTACCCGGCAGGCCGCTGCGGCGCGGCTGCCGAAGTCTGCGGCTACGCCACCGGCCCGCGCGGGGGCCGGTGGCGATTGACGCTCAGTGGCTCAGCTGGACGCAGGCGGTGTCGTACTGCGAAACGACCGCGGTGCTGTTCGCGTTGGCCAATGACGCGGTGCCCGGGTTGCCCGCATATACCACTCCGGCCTGGCCGTTGGGGTTGAACGGGGAGCCGGGGGCCGCCACCGAGGATCCCGGCGTCACCGGGTTCGCGGGCCCGCACGTGTTGGTGGGTGCGCCCGGCTGGCCGGTCGTCGGGTTCTCCACCGCCAGCGCGGACAGCGGTGTGGCGATGAACAAGCCGGCCACACACGCCAGAACTAGCACATACCTTCGCATCTCTTCCTCCTGGAGTCTGTCCCGCCGGGGGCTTCGCCCTCATGGCAGGCTGATGCGCGGGCGGCGCCACCGTCTATCCTGCCCACGGAGCGCGACCCCGCCTGGTTCACATAATTCTCCAAAAACCCGAGCGTCTCACCGGGAACCGGGAATCGGTGCCGGAGGCGACGGCTGATGGGATGATCAGCCTGGGCCGGGGATTGTGCGTCCGCGGCGGAGAGCACACTGCAGGCTGTCGGGCGCGCGCTCCGGCTCAACGGCTAGCCGGCGCGCGATCGCGCCGGGGGTATCCACCGCTGTGCTCAGCACCGCGGACCGCGGTCAGTACGGTCTTGCTCGACGGCAGGCAACCCAGCCGGGCGCACTGAGCTGGGCACGAGGCGCGCGATCATGGAAGCTCCTGGAATCGCCCTCGGTGCCAGGGCCGCCTGGCCGCTGGGTGGGCGATACGGCCGACTGGACGGGCGTGCTCATCTAGACTTTCGTAGGTGATCTTCAAACAGGTCGGCGACGGGCGTCCTTACCCTGACCCCGCCCTGAGCATCCGCGAATGGGGCAAGATCCCACCGAGACAGGTCAGGCTCGACGAGCTCATCACGACCAAGGCCGTGCTCGATCTACATCATCTTCTGGCCCGGGACTCGACGTTCTACGGCGACCTTTTCCCGCACGTCATCCAGTGGCACGGAGAACTGTATCTGGAAGACGGGCTGCACCGAGCGCTGCGGGCGGCGTTGCACCAGCGGGCGGTGGTACACGCCCGGGTACTTGACCTTGACTCGGCGGCGACAGCGGGCGGGTGATCCGGGGATTGGTGCTCGGCCCGGTCGTCGTGGGCGGAAGGGCGCAGCCCTGGCAGCCCTGGGCCGCCCCGTCCTGGGCGAGGCGCGGCGTCATCCACTCCAGCATCGACACGATCATGCTGCGCCACGCCACGGCGTTGTGCGCGCCGTTGAGCGTGATGGTCAGCGACGTCGCCGGATTCTGCAGTCTGAGCGCGGCAACGAAACTCTCCGCGTTGAGCACATCGCCGCGGACCGCGCGGGCCGCCGCGACCCAGAACTGCGGTATCCGGCTGCCGGCCGGAAGCTGACGGACGATGTCCACCGGGCTGTTCTGCTTACGCAGGATGAGGTTGGCGTGGAACGGATCGATCCGCTTGATCGCGGTCTTGACCTGGACCCGGTTGTCCATCGGCCGGAAGTAACCGCTCATCACGCCCGCGAAGCCGAATCGCTGCGGGTGGCGCAGCGCGAGATTCGCGGCACAGTACCCGCCCTCCGAGTAACCGGCGATGCCCCACGCCGTGCCCGGGAGCTGTGCCCGGATTCGCGCCGCGACGAAGTTGGGCACGTCGAGCGCCACGAACGTGTCATCCGCGGGACCACCGACCTGGTTGAGACACTGCAGGGAGATCTTCCTCCCGCCGTTCACGTCGGGCATCACGAGAACCACCGGATCCGCCAGGTGGCTGGCGACGAGGCTCTGCAACGTGGTCTGCACGTCCAGCGCGGCCAGCCAGTCCTCCGGTGCACCCGGCTGCCCGTGGATGAGCTCGATGGCGGGGAAGCGGTAGCTCGCGTACTGCTGCTGGAAGTACTGCGGCGGCAGGTAGATGAGCACATTGCGGGTGATGCGGCTGAGAGTGCCTGTCACGGTCACGCTGATCTCCGCACCCGTCTGAGCCGCCTGCTGCGAGTTGATCGCGTTGCCGAGCAACTGGTCGAACTGCTGCACAGAACCCGCGCCCGACGTCGTGGAGGCCGGCGGGATGCTCTGCACACCGCGGCTGGTGAAGTCGGCGACGACCGCGCTCCAGGTGTCGTAGTAGCCGTAGTACTTGTTCACCGCCGCCACCCCGAACAACATGGCAGGCACGAACGCCACGCAGGCGGCGAGCAGCCGGAAGACCGGCTGCTTGGCAAGAACGGCGCAGACCACCAAACTGCCGAAGGCGAGCATGAGCAACAGGAAGAACGCTGTGCTCTGCGGCTCTAGCACGACTCTTCTCTTCCACGGGGGTTCGCTCCGCATCGCCCGGCTGCCAGGCAGCGCGATGACCGATGCGTCACGTGCATAACGTCCTGGGCCCGTTCCAAGTGCCCGGCCCGCCGGATTTTCGTGCACTCCCTCCAGTCAGCGTTCGCGGTGCATCGGCCTGGTTCATCCACGGGCGCGGGTCCAGCCGCGACCCGGGCCGCACGTTGGCGGTGGAGGTGGGATTTGAACCCACGGAGGGGTTGCCCCCTCACACGCTTTCGAGGCGTGCGCCCTCGGCCACTAGGCGACTCCACCGCCCGAGAGCCTACCCGACACCAGTCGCTACGAGGTGCGGCGCGCGGCGAAGAACGAGCGAAGCAGCGCGCCGCAGTCGTCCGCGAGTACTCCACCGACGACCTCGGGACGGTGGTTGAGACGCCGGTCACGCACCACGTCCCAAAGTGAGCCCACCGCTCCCGCCTTGGGGTCGGCCGCGCCGAACACGAGCCTGTCGACCCGGGCCAGTGTCACCGCCCCTGCGCACATCGTGCACGGCTCGAGGGTGACCACGAGCGTGCAGCCGATCAGCCGCCAGTTCCCGGCGACCTTGGCGGCGGCGCGGATCGCGACAAGCTCCGCGTGCGCGGTCGGGTCGCCGTCCGCCTCGCGGCGGTTGGCCGCTCGCGCGATGACCGTTCCGGCCGAATCGAGGATCACCGCGCCGACGGGGACGTCCGTTCCCTCCGCACGCCGCGCTTCGGCGAGCGCCAGGCGCATGGCGGGCTCGAAACCCGTCGGACCCGCCGGGTCAGCCGAGCGCGACATCCAGGGCCCGTTCAAGCGCGGACGCGAACCCGAGCCTGCCGGCGAGGCTCGCGAGCACCTCGTCGGGGTAGAGGTCCCGGTCCCCCGCGAGGGCGCCGAGTTCCATCTCGTCCACCCCCAGGTCGGCGAAGATCGAAAGGTCGCCGGCCGGTAGCACCTGGTCAAGGTCCTCGTCTTCTGGAACCGGAATGTCCAGGTGGTCGAGTACCTGGCGGGCCAGGGGCCACTCCTCGGCCGCGGTTATGTCCGACAGGAAGATGGACACCTGCGCGCCGAGGAGCCGCAGCGCGACGAAGAAGTCGTCGCCGATCGCGGCCAGGCCGATCGTCCCGCCGATGCTCGGCTGCTGGCGGAGCGCGTGGATCAGCCCGTCGAGGTCAGCCGTGAGCGCCACGGGGAGCACTTCCGCCTCCCAAATTTCGTCTTCACGGTAGACGACGACCGCAAAATCGGTCGTATCCGCGTCCGTCATCGTCAGCCCATCGCCGCAGCACTCACGGGGGAATGTTGCCAGATCCAGGCGGCGGCCGTCTCGCCGCCACTAAAAACCCGGCCAGGCGGTCGCTCGGACCACGCGGACACGCCGTGGGCCCGGTCGGCCCGCAGCCTCAGCCTGGGCCGTCGCACGGGTTCGTTCCGGCCGGACGGCGGCTGAGCCACGCCTGCCGCCGCCTACCGCCTGGCGTGGCGCGGGTTCCGGGGCCGGGCGCCGTGCAATGGGCCCGCGGCACTCACCAGTCATTGGCGGTCTGGCCTGTTTTGGCCATCATCGGCCGAATCGCGCGCTGTACGGCAATGGGGCGAAAGTTCTCGTACGTCCCTGAGTTCCTCTTGATGTTGGAACTTCCCCTTAAGGTGCCATCCGAACCACCGCGCCGCCACCGCCAGGCGATGTTACAAACAGTTACTTTCTGATTACCTGACGCCTCGATACGATAACTCGTGCGGCCGCACCGGCAGGTCCTGCACGTGCGCCTGGCTGGGTGATGTAGCGTGCGGCATGGTCAAACTGAGCCGATTGCGGCAACGACGCTGCTTGCCTTCGGTTACTGTATAAGGCTGCCGACACGGCCGGTAACCATTGGTCCGGAAATCACGTTGAGCTAAGCTGGTGTCATTGGTAGGTCAGCTGCAGTACGTCTGGGAGGCGAGTGCCCGATGAAGAAGTACCTCGGCTGGGCGGCGATCGCCTTTGTCGTGTTCTTCTTGGTCACCAACCCCACCTCCGCCGCGACGCTCGTGCACAGCGCGATTCACGGCCTTGGCAACGTGGCTCACGGGTTGTCAACGTTCGTCGCCGGCTTGTGAGCTGAGGTCGAGGTGAGGCTGATAACGCCGGGAGACACCGCCCCGGCGTCAGTCAACCGTTACCTGCTGCCGCACGAGCACCAAGTGATTACCGTCCGTATGCATCCGGCCATGCTCCTCGGCCCGATCACCCTCGTTCTCGCCGGGCTGGTCGTCGCAGGGTTGCTGAGCGGCAGCGTCGCGCACGGCAACGGCAGCGCCCTGGACATCATCTGGCTGGCCTGGGGCCTGCTGCTGCTCCGCCTGATCTGGAAGGTCGCCAACTGGTCGGTGGACTACTTCGTCGTGACCTCGCAGCGGATGCTGCTGACGACCGGCCTCGTCACCCGCAAGGTGGCGATGATGCCGCTGGTCAAGGTGACGGACATGAGCTTCCAGCGCTCGTCGATGGGCCGCCTGCTCGGATACGGTGAGTTCATCCTCGAATCCGCCGGCCAGGACCAGGCGTTCCGTAACGTGCCCTTCGTCCCTTATCCGGAGCAGCTCTACCTCGAGGTGTGCGGCCTGATCTTCCCGAGCAAACAAGACGAGGGCGACGACTGAGCGCGCCCACAGCCCACATTCCTGTCACCCCTTCCCCGGGGTTCGTGCGGCCGGATGCCGCTGCAGCAAAGCGCCGTCCGGCCGCACGAGCCTTTCCTGGCAACATCGCGGCCAGGCGCCCGCAGCAGCGCGGCCACTCGATGATCACCTAGCCCCTGCCCCGCGGGTCCGAGCGGCCGCCGCACAGCATTCCCTAACGGCTGCCGCGGATGCGGCATCGCTTGGTGCGGGGGGATCCCGGGGGGTCGCCCCCCGGGGCAGCACAGTCCTGACGGCTGCCGCGGATGCGGCATCGCTTGGTGCGGGGGGATCCCGGGGGGTCGCCCCCCGGGGCAGCACAGTCCTAACGGCCGCGCGGAGTGACACGTTGCGGCAGCCGTTCGGGGCCGCGCGACCGGGCCGCGCCCGAACGGTGTGCTCAGCGGAAGTTACGGCTGACCACACTTCCGCGGGCGATCGCGGCGACGCGCAGCCGCTCCATACCGGCGGCGAGGAGGTTGATGGCGCCCTCGTTGCTTTCGAGGCGGCCGTGCACGAGCAGGGCGGCGCTGTCCAGGGCAGTGCGCCGGCACCGCGCCCAGACCGCGGGTGGGCAGATGACGTTGACCATGCCGGTCTCGTCTTCCAGGTTGATGAACACCACGCCGCCCGCGGTGGGCGGCCGCTGCCGGTGGGTAACCAGCCCGCCGCAGCTGACATTGGCACCTGGCACGGTGGTCTTGAGGGCTCCGGCTGGGGTGACGCCCCGGCCGGTGAGGGCCGCCCTGATGTGGGCCATGGGGTGTGTGCCAGATGTGCCGGTGGCCCATAGATCGGCGAGCGTCTCTTCCACCGGGGTCATGGCCGGAAGCGGCGGCGCCGCCAGCCCGGGGGTTGTGCCGGGAAGCTGCCCGCCGCGAGTGGACGCGAGCGCGCCCGCCGCCCACAGTGCCGCCCGGCGGGAAAGACCGAAGCAGCCGAAGCCCCCGGCGACCGCCAGGGACTGCAGTGCCGGCACCGGCAGCCGGGTGCGGCGGGCGAAGTCGTCAAGGTCCGCGTACGGGCGGCCCGCGGCGATCGCCCTGGCCTGCTCGCCGCCGAGGTCGCGGACACCGGTCAGGCCAAGCCGGATAGCCGGCCGCCCGGCCGGGTAGCCCACGGTCTCGAGGGTGGCGAGGGCGTCACTCGCGTTGATATCGACGCCGCGGACCTCGACCCCGTGGCGGCGCGCATCGGTGATCAAGGTAGCCGGTGAGTAGAAGCCCATCGGCTGGTTCCGCAGCAGGGCAGCGGTGAACGCGGCCGGGTAGTAGCACTTGAGCCAGGCGCTTGCGTAAACCAGGTAAGCGAAACTGATCGCGTGTGACTCGGGGAAACCGTAGCTGGAGAACGCGAGGATCTTCTCGTAGATCTCCTCGGCCACCGCCGCCGGGATATCCCGGGCGGCCATCCCGTCCAGCAGGCGCTGGCGGAGTTCCTCGATGCGCTGCGGCGCCCGCTTGGCGCTCATCGCCTGCCGCAGCCGGTCGGCCTCCGCGGGGGTGAACCCGGCGCAGTCGATGGCGATCTGCATCATCTGTTCTTGGAACAGCGGAACGCCGAGCGTCTTGCCGAGGGCGCCGTGCATGGACCCGTGCGGCAGCGCCGCATCCTCGTCGCCCCTGCGGCGGCGCAGGTAGGGGTGGACCGAGCCGCCCTGGATGGGCCCGGGCCTGATCAGGGCGACCTCGATGACCAGATCGTAGAACTTCTCCGGGCGCAGCCGGGGCAGCGTGGCCATCTGGGCGCGGGACTCGACCTGGAACACCCCGACCGTGTCGGCCTGCTGCAGCATCTGGTAGACGGCGGGATCTTCCTGCGGGATCGAATGCAGATCCCAGGTATGCCCGTAGTGCGCCGCGACCAGGTCCAGCGTGTCGTGCAGACACGACAGCATGCCCAGGCCGAGCAGGTCGAACTTGACCAGGCCGACGGCGGCGCAGTCGTCCTTGTCCCACTGCAACACGGTGCGTGCGGGCATCCGTGCCCATTCCACCGGGCACACCTCACCGACCGGCCGGTCACAGATCACCATTCCACCCGAGTGGATGCCCAGGTGGCGGGGGAGCCGCTGCATCTGCCCGGCGAGCTGAACCACGGCTTCCGGGATGCCGGCGTCGGATGGAACCGGCTCGCCCGGTCCTATCTGGTGCGACCAGGCGTCCTGCTGGCCGGGTGAGTGCCCGAGCGCCCGCGCCGCGTCGCGCAGCGCCATCCGGGGCTGGTAGGAGATGACGTTGGCGACCTGTGCGGCACGGTCACGGCCGTACTTGTGGTAGACGTACTGAATCACGTCCTCGCGGCGGCGATGCTCGATGTCCAGATCGATGTCGGGCGGGCCGTCCCGGCCGGCCGAAAGGAACCGTTCGAACAGCAGGCCATGCCGTACGGCGTCGACGCTGGTGATCCCGAGCGCGTAACAGACTGCCGAGTTGGCGGCCGATCCCCGCCCCTGACACAAGATCTTCTCGTTCGAGCAGTACTCGACGATGTCGTTGACGATCAGGAAGTAGCCCGCGAACCCGAGGCCCTCGATCACGTCGAGCTCATGAGCAACCTGGCGGTATGCCCCTGGCACCCACTGCGCGTCGGGGGGACCGTAACGGCGGGCGATCCTGTCCGCGACCAGTTTGCGCAGCCACGACATCTGCGTGTAGTTCTCCGGGACCGGCCAGTCCGGCAGCTCAGGCGCGATCACCTCGAAGCTGAACGCACATTCGCGGCCAAGTTCGACGGTGCGTGCGAAGACGCCGGGAAACCGGGCCAGGCGCTGCGCCATCTCCGCCCCGCTGCGCAGGTAGGCACTACTGGACACGGGCAGCCAGCCGTTCATCTCATCCAGGCCGGTCCGGGCCCGGATAGCGGCGAGCGCCTGAGCCAGCCGGGCCTGCGCGGGCGCGGCGTAGTGCACGTTGCTTGACGCCACCACCCCCATCCCGGCCCGCATGGCCAGTTCGTACAGCGCGTCGTTGCGTTCGTCATCGGCCGGCTGGTCGTGATCGATCAGCTCCACCATGACGTTGTCGCGGCCGAACATCTCCGCCAGCCTGTGCAGTTCGCGAAGCGCGGCTTCCGGCCCGCTCGCCGCGAGCGCGGCGGGGACCGCGCCCTTGCGGCAGCCGGTGAGCACAACCCAGTGGCCGCCGTGCGCGGCGGCGAGGGCGCCGGCGTCGTAGCTTGGCCTGCCCTTCGCACCGCCAGCCAGCTGGGCGGCGCTGATCACCTGGCACAGCCGCCGGTAGCCCTCGCAGTCGCGGGCCAGCACGAGCAGATGCCCGCCGGCGGGGTCAGGAACTCCAGCCCGGGGGCTGGCGGGGTGACCACCCGGGCCCGTGGGGTGACCACCCGGGCCATGCTGGCGACCTCCCGCGCCTGGCTGGCGACCTCCCGCGCCATGCTGGCGACCTCCCGGGTCGCCGCCGTCGCCGCCGTGGCCGCTCGTCAGGTCCACGCTGAGCTCGGCCCCGAAAATCGTCGCCACCCGGACGCCGGTCTCTTCTTCGTTGCGGGTAGCAGCCTGGGCAAACTGGGCGGCCCCGTACATGCCGTCGTGGTCAGTGATGGCGAGCGCCTCTACGCCACGGCGCGCTGCCTCCGCGATCAGTTCGGCGGGCTGTGACGCGCCATCAAGGAAGCTGTAGGAGGAATGGCAGTGCAGCTCCGCCCATGGCAGCCGATGCGCTGGCGTGGCTCCTGGACGGTGGGGCAGGTGGGTTACCGGCCGCAGGTCCCCGGCCTGGCCTGAATCCCGCGCGCCATCGGGTGGCGACCCTTCGGCTGACGTGCCAGGGGAACGCGCCCGCCAGGACAGGCGCCGCTCGAACTCATCCCAGGAGACCGGCGGGTTGTTCCAGCCCACGGTTACCGCACTCCTCCTCCGGTCAACGTCAGATCCCGGTCAACGTCAGATCGCGCAGGACCCCGCTGATGTAACGCACGCGGGTTTCATGATCGCGGTAACTTTCGCTTATCCTTCGCCGTTCGCCAAAGTGACCGGGATCATGGAAACCACGGTTCTCGCGGGCCGTTCCCCCGACACGTGCCTAGTCATAGCTGGCCTCGATCATTCATAGCTGGCCTCGATCATCCAGCGGCCACCTTCAACGGCCGCGAGCCATGCGGCGCCGTCCCGGGTGACCAGCTGGAACCTGGCCAGTCGCCGGACATGCGCCCGATCCCACCACTGTTCGTAGACGGGCCAGGGACCGGCCCAGGCAGTGATCTCCTGCGGCGGGCCGCCGTCAATGGCGAGCCGCACAGGTGGTGCGGATATGGCGGCACGCCCGGTGATGGTCACCTGTTCACCTGACGCGCAGGTGACGCTCGCTGGCAGCGGTGCCAGGTAAACCGTGATCGGGGACGGCGCTGGAATGCGGCCTGGCCAGGGCCGGTCCGCGGGCAGCCGGGAAATGCGGTTGTCGCCGAACGGCACCAGCGTGACCTGTTCACCGGGGCCGCGGCCGCCCACAAGCACCGGGCGGGTCACCGCCTCATGGCCGAGCAGGGACTGCACCCGGGCGGCAGCGCGAGCGACCCGGTCGCTGACCAGGGCGTCGCCCCACAGCCCAAGCTGCGTGCCCTCATCAGGCACGATCTGGTCCGGTATCAGGCGCAATGCCGTTATTCCGGCGCGCAAGACCCCGTCATCGGCCTCGTCGGCAGGTGGGTCACCGGCCAGACGCTTACCGGCTGGTTCCCCTCGATGCTCCCCAGCCGCGCGCGCACCGCCAAAACCCTCCCCAGCCGCGCGCGCACCGCCAAAACCCTCCCCAGCCGCGTGGGTGCCCGCCATGTGCATACTGGTACGCCACCCGTCGAGCTGCCATCGCAACCGTTCCGCCACCGCCAGCGAGGACAGCAGCCCGTCGTGCCGCCACAGCCGCGAGTAGATCCGGCCGCCGGTGAAACCCACCTGCACCTCGACCCGGACACACGCCAGCCCACGTCCGGCCAGGTTCGTGTGCAACTGCTCGGCGAGCGCCTTACCCGCGAACACCACGGGCTCGGCCTGCAGCACGGGCGGATCGAACTCCATTGCCGCCGACAGGTCGGCTGGCGGTGGCCGTGTTGCCAGCGGCCGGGGATCCAGGCCCCTGGCCAGCCGGTGCGCGGCCGCGCCCATGGCGCCGAACCGGGTAAGCACGTCCGGCGCGGGCAGGGCCGCGAAGTCCTCAAGCGTATGGATACCGAGCCGGACAAGCAGGCCGGTCAGTCCTGGATCTTCGAGCACCCCCACCAGGCGCGGGGCAAGGAACCGCCGCGTACCGCCCTGCGGCACCACTACCCCGTCCCTGCCGGTACGAGCCGCGAGCTGAGCGGCGAACATACCGTCCGCGACCCCGGTCCTGCAGATGACTCCGCGCTCAGCCAGGGCCTGTGCGATCTTCTCCGCGAGCGCTTTCTCCCCCCCGAAATACCTGGCCGGGCCGCGAGCGCCGATCGCGCACAGCCCCGGCCGCACCACCTCGACCCGCGGACAGAACTCCTCCACCGCTGTCACCACAGGCTCGAACGCCCGCGCTTCCGCATCGAGGTCTCTGGCGTGCACCACAAGGGCAGGGCAATGGCGTTGCGCATCCCGCAGCCGCTGCTGACGCCGGACTCCCGCGGCACGTGCGGCTGCCGAACACGCCACAACCACGTCCGCCGCCACGACAACGGCTGGTGCCGCTGGATCGGCGCCCGCCACCACGACCGGCCAGTCCGGGCACCACACGACCAGCACCCGCGGTGGTACGCCGCGAGCCACGCCCACCCCAGAACTCACCCCTTCCAACCGCAGCCGGTTCCAATCTCCGCACCCCCGCTGCGGCGTCTCGCACCGTGATGTCACGCACCCCGGTGTGCCAGACCACGGCATCAAGCACTAAGACGTCACGTGCCCCAGCGTCTCTGACCATGACGTCCCGCACTACGGCGGCGGCACGTGCCCCAGCGTCCCGTTCCGCCTGTTCCGCGGGGTCCCGCCCGGCAGCGTCCTGTTCCGCGGGGTCCCGCTCGGCAGCGTCCTGTTCCGCAGTGCCCTGGTCGGCGACTGCCACGGAGCCGTCCGGGCCTGGCAGCCACCACCACTGCGCCCGCGGACGTGCCCCACCTCCCCGGCCGGCCGCGACTACCTGTACCCGCCGGCCGCGCAGGCGCCCGTGGCCGGCGCCTATCCCGACCCATTGGGAGCCGGTCACATATAGCGACAGATTCGCTCCCGCCCAGCCTCCTGCCACCACGAGCGCACCACCGCTACGCCTCGCATGCGCCGCCAGCCGCCGTGCCACCTGAGCAGACGGATGGGCGGGCGGGCGCAGCAGGACAAGCTCACAGCCTTCGAGCAAGGCCGCCACGACCTGGGGCCACCTCGGTCCCGGGTCCGGCACCAGCAGCAAACGGTCCACGTCCAGGCCCGCGTCGGCCGCCGCAAGCACACCAAGTTGCGGCATCCCCACCACGGCACACCACCCACCGGCCGCCGACACCCCGGCCGCCACGGTCACGCACAGCAGCCCGGACCGCTCCACCGCAACGACCCAGCCACGCCGCAGGCCACCCCAGTGCAGCAGCCGGCTCAGCACGGGCAGCACGGGCAGCGCCGGCCGCAGTTCCTCCCCCGGCTGCTCCGGTACCAGCTCGCGCAGTCGTCCGGATGCCGCCACCATGCCCTCACTATCGAACATATATTCGATAGGTGTCAAGCGATTGGCCCAGCTCGCAGCGCGATGTAACAGAGCCTGACCTGCATGAACACGCTGAGGGGTCGGTGCGGTGCCTGCACGCCCTGACGCCTGTGGCGGGCCACCGCACGCATTTAGCGGTGGCCCGCGCGAACCTAAGACATAGACCTCTAATAGTTTCTTATAAAATTATTAGATTGCTACGGACAGTGGTAACGTTCGCGGTATGCCGCCGTCTACCGGCCCATCCACCGGCCCACTCTCCGGACCGCCGCTCACTCCTCCGATCGGCCTTCAACTGGCCCGCGCCGCCAAGGGAGTTAGCCGCGCGTTCGACGACGCGCTCAGCGAAGCGGGTGGCTCGGTGCCCACCTGGCTGATCCTGATCTCTCTCAAGACGCGGCCACTCGCCAACCAGCGCGAACTGGCCGAGGCGGTCGGAATCAGAGAGGCGACCCTCACCCATCACCTGAACGCCATGGACTCCGCAGGCCTCGTCATCCGCCGCCGGGACCCGGCCAACCGCCGCGTCCACCTGGTCGAGATCACACCGGCCGGCGAGGCGGCCTTCCACCGGCTGCGCGCGGCAGCCTTCGCCTTCGACGCTCGGTTGCGTACGGGTATCAGCAACGAAGAGGTCGCCAATCTCGGGCGCATGCTCGACCGGCTGGTCGGCAATGTGGCCGGTCCCGGCGGCGCAGCGGGGTGACGGTTTCTTTGCCCCGCTTCGAGGACGCGGTGACCGCCCTCGGCCCAACCCGGCCTGGCGGATCAGAAATACTGCTGTTATGCAGGAGGCAGAGACTTCCGTGAGCGCGGCCATCGAGCCCTCGCTGCGCCGCCTCCCGGCTCAGCAGCGAAACGCCATCCGGGTGGCCCGGATACTCGACGCCGCCGGCCAGCTTGTCGCAGAACGCGGTTATGAGGCGATGACCACCAGTCACATCGCGCTGCGCGCGAAGTGCTCGCCGGGCGTCCTCTACCAGCTTTTCGCCGACAAGCGCGCCATCGTGCGGGCCGTCTCCGCGCGCAACCTCGACCGTTACATCGCCCGCCTGCAGCAGGCGATCGCCCGCGGCAGCCTCGGGCAGTGGCATGACGCCGTCGACCTCGCCGTCGACCTCTTCGTACAAATGTGCCGTGAGGATCCAGGCTTCCGCACGGTCCGGTTCGGTGATGTGGTCGACGCTCACCTGCTTGATCCGGATGGGGACAACGACTCTTTCCTCGCCACGCGGCTCACCGAGCTCATGACCGGCAGCTTCGGTCTCGCCGCTGACGCGCGGCTGCATGTCGCCTTCGTCATGGCCATCAAGATCGCCGACAATCTCCTCCGGTTCGCGTTCGCCCGCGATCCGGACGCTGACCAGGACGTCGTGGACCACACCAAGGTCCTGCTCCGCAGGCACTTCGAGCTCGCGTTGGCGGGCCTGCCATTCGCTGAGCCTGCGCTCAGGCTTCACCACGCAGATCAGGATCATTCACTCGCCGTGCACCCTCAAGGCAGGAGCGACGGGTGAGGATGGTGGCCGCCCTGCAGGCCCAGCATTCACCACCGGGGAGAGACGATGAGATGGCAACCCGATGTCACCAGGCGAAAGGTGCTGATCTCTGGCGGGCTGGCCGCCGCGGCGCCGCTGCTTCCCATCGCCAAGGGCGCGCCCTCCCTGGTCCGCGCGCCTGGTGTGGCAGGTGCCCCGCCACCCGAGCAGCTTCATGTCCAGTTCGGTGCCGACGCGGCGACGGAGATGGCGGTCTCCTGGGTTGCCGCGGACGCGGTGGCACGATCACGGCTGCGCCTCGGCCGCGCGCGCGACGGCGACTCCGCCCAGCACGAATTCGGCTTCGAGGTACCCGCCGAGGAACGCGTCTACACCGAGGCGCTGACCGGTGAGCGCGTCTTCACCTACCACGCACGGCTCACGCGCCTGGCCCCCGACACGGCCTATGTGTACGAGGTGCTCCACGACGGCGCGCCGCCCGTGCCTGGCACCTTCCGCACCGGGCCGCGTGGCCGCGAGAGCGGGTTCCGCTTCACCAGCTTCGGCGATCAGTCCGTCCCCGCGGCGGTCGGCCAGGGGCTCGGCCCGCACACACCCAACGCGGGCTACATCGTCGACGCCGTCGACGCGCTCGACCCGTTGTTCCACCTGATGAACGGGGATCTGTGCTACGCCAACGTCAGTGACGCACCGGTGGCGACCTGGGCCTCGTTCTTTACCAACAACATGCGCTCGGCGCGCTTCCGCCCCTGGATGCCCGCCGCGGGCAACCACGAGAACGAGGTGGGCAACGGCCCGCAGGGCTATCTGTCGTACCAGACCCGCTTCGCGCTGCCCGACAACGGATCACCGGGGTTTCTTGGCAACTGGTACGCGTTCACCGTCGGGCCGGTGCGGGTGATCTCCATCAACAACGACGACGTGTGCCTGCAGGACGGGGCCTTCAGCGCCTACCGCCGCGACCACGTGCCTGGCTACCAGGCCAACGGCGACAATCCCTACATCAGCGGGTACAGCGGCGGCCTGCAGCGCGCCTGGCTTGAGGCCGAACTCGCCGCGGCGCGCCGCGAGGAGTCCATCGACTGGATCGTCGTCTGCATGCACCAGGTGGCCATGTCCTCGGCCCACTTCAACGGTGCGGACCTCGGCATCAGGCAGAAGTTCATGCCGCTGTTCGACGCGTACGGCGTAGATCTCGTCGTCGCCGGACACGAGCACCACTTCGAGCGGAGCTTCCCGGTGCGGGGGGTTCTCCCCGGCAGCAACCTGCTCACCCCCGCGCCGCGGGGCAGCGATCCGGCCGAGATCGACACGAGCCAAGGGACCGTCCACATGATCATCGGTGGTGGCGGCCACTCGTCGCCCACCCCGGTCAGCGGCTTCGACATCCCACACGACGGCGTGCTCATCGTCGGGGTGGGCCCAGGCAGCCCGCAAAGCCAGCACGCGACCGTCACCACCACGGAGCCCGCGCCCTGGTCGGCCTACCGCGACCTGCAGACTCCCTACGGTTTCGCCTCGTTCGACCTGGTGCCGCACGAGCCGGGCGGTACCACGTCGATCACGGTCACCCACTATGGCGCGGCGGCCGGGTCGCCGGCCTACGCACCGCTCGACCGGTTCGTCATGCGCAAGCCACTCGGCGAAGGCGACGGCCGCCACCGCGGTTCGGTGCCGGCCACCGTCCCCGGTGCGACGCGGTAGCACCTGACGCAGACTGATCCTGAACGGCTGCCGCAGATGCGCCATCCACTGGTCCGGAGTTATGTGGGGCTGCCGAGGGTCAGTGGATGAGCCAGCTCGCGCCGAGGGCGAGCGCCGCGAGTGCGACCACGCCGAAGACTGTCACCCAGACGATGCCGGGCACGCCGGTCAGGCGGGCAAGCTCGTCAGCGTCGGTGGCGCGGACGCCGCGCCGCCGCGTGCGCTGAAGCTCAAGCACCGGCCGCACGGCCCCGAACAGCAGGAACCACGTCGCGCAGTACGCGAACGCCGCCTGGACAAGAGGGGACCCAAGCCAGCAGACGACCAGGACGGTGAGGCCGGCCAGCGCCACGGCCACCAGGCCGTAGCCGTTGCGCATCGCCAGAGTCAGCCCGGCGAGCAGCACCAGGCTGATCACCAGCATGGCGGCGGGGCGGCCGCTGGCGAGCAGGGCGGCCGCGCCGAGCCCGAGCAGCGAGGGCGCCGTGTAGCCGGCCGCGGTCGTCAGCATCATGCCAGGACCTGTCGGCTTGCCCGCGGAAAGGGTCTCACCCGCGGTGCTGGAGTGCAGCCGGACTCCGGCCAGCCGCCGCCCGGTGGCGAGCGCCGTCAGCGCGTGACCGCCCTCGTGGGCGATGGTCACCACGTTGCGGGCCACCAGCCAGGCGCGGCGCGGCAGCACGGCGGCCAGCGCGAGCAGGCCACTCGCCGCGACCAGCCAGACCGGCGGCAGGTGCTGCGCCGCAGCCAGCCGATGCCATATCTCAGCCAGTCTCGCGATATTCACACTCGTCCCTGCCGCAACATCGACCCGGTGGGGTGCCTGGCTCGGCCGCCCGCATAGCGAGGGTAGGCCAGCGAGCAGCCCGGCCGCGGCCGGCTGGGCAGATCCACGCACGCGAGCACCGTCGAACACCGGGCCACCCGGGCCGCGCGCACAGCCGGGCCGACGGCGAGCTGGGTGACCGAGCTGGGTGACCGAGCTGGATGACCGAGCTGGATGACCGAGCTCACTACCGCGGCACCGGGGGTAAGCAGCCGTCGCCGTCACAGCGCCGGGCGGGGCCGCGGCGCGAGTTGCCTGACGCGCGGGCGGACCGCGCACCGCTGAGCCTTGTTACCATTTGTGCAGTACCGACGCCGCACCGCCGAGCAGGCGGCCGGTGTGAGGGGAGGTGCACGATGGGCTGGATCAAGGCTCTTGCCATTGGCGTGGCCGTCGTGATCGTTTTCAGCATGATCTCGGTCATCCTGCATTTGGCTTACCTGGCCATCGTGGCGATCGCGATCGGGGCAATCGTCGCCTTGGTGTTCAAGGCGCGCGCGCGGCTGCGGGCCGGCCGGGCCGCGAAGACCAGGAAGATCGAGGCCGAACAGGCACAGGCGGCGCTCGCGCAGCGCCAGGTGGATGTGCAGGCGCAGGCGGTAAAGCGCCAGCAAGACACCGTACGGGTCAACCAGGATGTCGAGGAAGAGCTGGCCAGGCTGAAGCGCGAGATGGAGTAACCGCACGCAAGCCCTGCTGCCCGCTTGCCCGTGCGACATCGCACGCGGGAGTGGCAAACCGATCATCCCAAACGGCTGCCGCGCGGCGCGCCCAGAAATATAGGCGACAATGATCTCGCGGGGCCACGTCCATGTCTGCGCCGTCCCACCACCCCGTCCGCATCGGTCCAGGCGCGCCGCGTGGATCCGTCGAATCCGGGACCAACAGCCCTGTGCGGGCGCGGCGCGGCTGGGCGACCGTAGGAGCGAGGCCCCATGGTCACCGCTTGGTCATGGCGGCACTTGCCGGCCGTGGCAAGACGAGCTGGCCGCAACGTGAGATGGGAGCGCGATGAGGAAACGGATTGCCGGGATCGCCGCCGGGGGCGCCGGCCTTGCGGCCGGGATCGCCGCCGCGGCATACCCCATGCTGTGGCGTCAGCAATGCATGACGTGGGGCGCTACTGCCGACGAGGCCGCAAGCAAGATGCCTGGTGACGACCTCCTGCCGAACCCTGACATGCTCTCGACGCGTGCGATCACGATCGGCGCGCCGCCGGCCGTCATCTGGCCGTGGCTGGTGCAGATGGGCAGCGGCCGCGCGGGCGCCTACACCTACGACTGGGCGGAGAACCTGTTCGGCCTGAACATGCACAGCGCGGACTCGATCCTGCCGCAGTTCCAGGACCTCGAGGTGGGCGACGTGCTGCCGGTAGGTTCGGCCGGCCCACGCATGCGAGTGGAGATCCTCGATCCCGGTGCCGCGTTCGTCCTGTGGTCCGAGGACGGCAACTGGGTGTGGGCGTTCGCCCTCCACGCTGAGGGCGACCGGACCAGGCTCGTCAGCAGGAATCGCATCGCCACCCGGGCCGCGTCGCTGGCCGCCCGCTCGTTCAGCCGGCTCGTCATGGAACCCGTGAGCCTGATCATGGAGCGTAAGATGCTGCTCGGCATCAAGGAGCGCGCCGAGCGCTTTGCCACCGTGGGCGCCGGGTAAGACGCCGGGTCCAGGCGGGCCGGGTAACGTGATGACGGCCCGCGATCGCACCGGTCCGCTCTGCCCGCGGGAAAGGCGCCCGCAGCGGGCCGGCGTGCAGAACTTGCGAGGCACGCGAATGCCGGGGCGCACGGACGCACCGCCGGTAGAACTCCCAGTCCGGCGCGCCACCTGGCCTACCCGGACCGCGCGCGCAAGGAGCCAGCGAACAGGGTGGCCGTAAACGCGCTTTTGGCCGGAAATGTGTAACCACAAGGCCACAATCAGCGCGTCGCCTGACATTACCGCACCTGACGCGATCATATGGGTACAGGAATCGGCATGATAATGATGGGATCCGGACGTTGGGAGGGGCTGGATGGGGTCGCAGCGCACGCTCTTTGAGCCGTTGCGCCAACTGGATCCAGAACGCATCGGCTCATATGTTCTGCTTGGCCGGCTCGGGGCGGGTGCCATGGGCCGGGTCTATCTGGGGAGATCAGCCGCGGGCCGGCTGGTCGCCGTCAAAACGATCAAGCTTGAATTCGCGGAGGAGGACGATTTCCGCGCGCGTTTCGCGCAGGAAGTCGCGGCCGCGCGGCGGGTCAGCGGTGTATTCACCGCCGGCGTGGTCGCCGCCGATCCGGACGCGGACGTGCCGTGGCTGGCCACCGCCTATGTGCCGGCGCCCGCACTGGACCGCCTCGTGCGCAGCTGTGGCCCGCTGCCCGTGGCCGCGGTCCGCTGGCTGGCCGCTGGATGCGCGGAGGCGCTTGCTTCGATCCACGACGCGGGGCTCGTGCACCGCGACCTGAAACCGTCCAATGTGCTCGTGGCGCCTGACGGGCCCAGGGTCATCGATTTCGGCGTGGCGCGAGCGACGGAACCCGCCCATCTCACCTCGACCCACGGATCCGTGGGCACCCCCGCGTACATGGCGCCCGAGCAGGCCAGGGACACCCGGCAGGCGACAGCGGCGAGCGACGTCTTCTCCCTCGGCTCCACGCTGCTTTTCGCGGCCAGCGGGCACGCGCCTTACCAGGGGCAGACGGCAACGGACATCCTGGTGCGGCTCGCGACGGAGCCGCCCGACCTGAGCGGCCTGCCGGCGGAACTCGCCGACATCGTGACCGGATGCCTGAACCGTGATCCGGGCCAGCGCCCGACGTCGGCCGCCTTGCTCGGGCAGCTGGCGCCGTACGTGGAGGCCGGGATCGGGCACGGGTTCGGCTCATCTTTGCCCGAGTCAGCCCTCGGCCTGATCGAGGAGTACCGGCACGGCCCGCCGCCCGCGGCCGGAACACCGGGTGACGCCGGGGATTCCACCCTCGGATCCGTGGTGCCGTTAGCTGGGTCTGGCCCGCGGGAGGCAGCACCCGCGGCCGGCGGGCACGGGCGGCCGGGTGGCCCGCAGGCGCCCGCGCACGGGCCGCGTCCTCCGATGCGCCTGACACGCGCCTGGCGGGGTGGGCGCGCGCGGCGCGGCAGGAGAATCGCCGCGCTGGCCGCCGCGGCTATCGGGGCGGCCGCCCTGGTCGCCGGTGGCAGCTTCCTTGGCGCGTCGATCAGCAGCAGCGGGAACAGCGCGGCACCGGGTCCGCGTCCTGGCATCGGTCCGCCGCCGCCACCACCACCGCCCGCGGTGGCCGGGACGGCGCTCGCCGGTCCGGCCGGCCAGCCGCCCGGGCATCAGCACATCATGCTGAACCAGGGCCATGGCGACGGATACACCGTGTTCGTCGTGCACGGCGATGGGTGGCTGCCCGGCCAGCGGATCACGGTGCGGCTGGCCGGCGGACGGACGTCGCATGACACGCCGGTCGTCGACGCGGCCGGGACATTCAGCTACGCGATCAACCAGGCGCACGAATTCTTCGCCGGCCGGATACCCCCGGGCACCTACACGGTCGTGCTGACCGCGTCCGGCGGGCAGGCCGCTGAGGTCCCGTTCCAAGTCGATCGGTAGCGCCGCGGCGAATTCACGGCCTGCGGGTCCACCACAGGTCCTCCTGCCTCGAGCACCAAGCCGGGTCGTCCAGGCGCGCCAGGTCGGCGGAGGTGATGACCGTGTGCTCGATGAGCACTTCAACCACCACCTCGTCGGACAGCCGGATGTCCGAGCGCACGAGGCCGCGTTCGGTGATCTTGCGGCGCAGTACCTTGAGATGCTCACCCACCCGGGCGGCGAGCCGGTCACGGAAGGCCGGATCGCTGTCGAACCGCTCGAGTTCGTAGAACGCTCCCGTCACCTCGAGCGCGGCGCGCGCGATCTCAGGCGTCCTCGGCAATGGGGTAGTGCGGGCCGGGTCGATCAGCCACGGCTTGCACCACATGAGCGCGACGAGGAAAAGCTTGGTCTTCGGGTCGAGGTAGAGCGGCAGCAGGGTCGGGTCACCATCCGGGCGGACCGAAGGTGCGTTCCAGCCGAGATCAGCCAGGCCCTCGAACGGGCTGGCGACGGCCACGCGCAGCAACTGACGGTCGTCCAGCATCGCGCGCGAACCCACCAGCGTGGATCCCGCTCGCACAAACCACCCCCCCAAGGGCTCGCCGCCGGCCTCCATCCGGGGCAGCCGCGTCCGGTTCCCTTCGCTTTCCGTATAGAGCGCGTGCGTCCGGCTGATGTTGGCAACCCAGGCGCCACCACTGACCGCCGCGATCAGGCCGGCCCGGCGGGAAAGCCCGCGTCCGGCGGGAATCAGCAGATCGGCGTCGGGCCCACGGCCGAACACCAGGCGGTGTCCTTCCTGGATCCCTACCACCTGCCCGGACGGCGTGGTGACGTGCGCCGCCGCGGTCGAATCGAGCGCCATCGCCTTCCTCACCCGCGTGCCGTCTGCCCCCGCCGCGGCGGCGTTCCTGCGCGTCCGCGTACCGCCTCGTGGGACGTGTACCGCGCGCCTTTCCGGGTAACCGCACGGCGTCTGTATCCGCAAAGTGTAGAACCGCGGTGCGGGGGGCGGAATCCAGGAATCCGGGGATACCGCCCCTGCGGACCGTGAACATCCGAACACGTCTCGCCGCAGGGCGGTGTCAGATCGTGCATCCACGAGTTCGGGGATGGCTGCCGGGGCGAATCCGGGATTGACTGTGATCGGTTCAGGGCGGGGCGTGACCACAGCACACAGGATGAGCGACCGCGCAGCGGCCAGGCCCGCAGAAGGAGCGGCGACGCGGGCAGAGGCCGCGCGACGAGACGTCTCTCAGGTCGCGCCGCGGGGGGATCCTGTAGCTCGTGCCATCCGCCCCGCCCCGGGCCCACGAGCGGCCCGGGCCATGACCCCGCCCGGGCGCGACTTCATGACCTCATGTCAGGATGGGTGTGCCCGCTGGTGAGATGGTTTCTGGGCCACTGTCCGCCGTACCCCAGATGACGATCTTGCCATCTGGCACACTAGCTCACTGCGACCCGACGGCCCCGTACCGCCACATCTGCCACCGTCCACCCGACGTTTCACTCAAGGCCGGGCCGGTCACGCCGGGAACCGGGCGACCGGGCCTCGCGGGCGGGCCGAAGTCCCCGTGATCGCACGGCACGTGGTGCGTCGCGAGCTTCGGCGGCGCGGGCCGTAATGAACCGCAGCGCGACCCGAGACGTGTGAGAGGTATTGGCAGGGCACCGCCGCTCTCAGTCACGAAACACGAAAGGCTCATCATGTCGTTCACCCTCAACCGATCCGCAGCCGGGCTCGCGCTGCTCACAGCCCTGCTGGCCGGCTGCGGCGCGTCCACGGGATCGTCGCCACCAGGGGGCCAATCGAGCACGCCGGCCGCGAGCACGCCGGCCGCGACCACCCCGGCCGCGACCACCCCGGCCGCGACGCCGAGCCCGACGACGACGAAATCCAGCGGTATCCCGCAGGGTAACGGCGGCGACCAGGACGCCGACAACAACGGCGGCCCCAGCGACGGCGACGGCAACATCTAGCTGAAGCGGGTAGACCCGCTCAGCCACGGACACCGCCGGGCTCCGCCCCCACGCCAGGGCCGGGCGGCCACGCACGACAGGAGTTTCGATGACCGCCCGCATCACACGCCGGGGCGCGCTCGCGCTGGGCATCGCGCTCGTTGCCGCGGGCGCGATCGCGGCTGTGATCGTGGCGTTCGCGGTCCCCGGCGGCTCGCAGTTCCCCCAGCTCACGCCGCGGGCGGCTCCAGCGGCGTGGCGGCAGGTCATGCTGCCCAACGGAACCGCCGTGCTGTCGTACCCGCCGTCCCTGCGCCCGGTGCACAGCGACAAGGGTGCTGCCTCTGTCGCCCGGCTGAGCCCGAGCGGCACGTACGTTGTGTATTTGAACGCGACTCCGCGCCAAGGTGACGAGACCCTGCGGAACTGGGCCACGTTTCGGGTGAACCTGCTGCGAGCGGACCACGCGGCCAGCGCTCACGAGGTTTCGGCCGCGCAGGGAGTCCGTTTCCGCGGCGGCAGCGGATCGTGTGTCATCGACGACTACGTCACCCGGATCGGCGCCCACCACTACGAGGAACTCGCCTGCCTGGCGCAGGGCCGGACCGGCGCGAGTGTCGTCGTCGCTGCCGCACTCGCCTCGCAGTGGGCGACGGCGCAGCCAATGCTCGAGCAAGCGGTCGCCGCGTACGCGCTCCGCTGACAGCGCCGCCGATAGCTGATCCTTAGCCCGTGGCGCCGCTGTAGCGGGCCGATCGGGGGGAAGATAGACGTATGGCTACGTGGTCGCTCGCTTACGACGGGTTCGACCCAGATCTCCAGCGGCTCCGGGAAGCACTCTGCACCCTCAGCAACGGGTACTTCGCGACCCGCGGCGCGGTCCCCGAGGCCCGCAGCGACGGGGTGCACTACCCCGGCACCTACGTCGCCGGACTGTACAACCGCCTCCAGACGACGATCGCGGGCCGTACGGTCGAGAACGAGGACCTCGTCAACGTGCCGAACTGGCTGCCGCTCAGCTTCCGCATCGCGGGCGGCGAGTGGTTCGACCCGGCGAACGCCGATCTCCTCAGCCACCGCCAGGAGCTCGACATCCGCCGCGGCGTGCTCACCAGGCACGTGCGCTGGCAGGACGCCGACGGGCGCCGCACGAGACTCTCGCAGCGCCGGCTCGTTTACATGCGCGACATGCACCTGGCCGCCCTCGAGACCACGTTCGAGGCCGAGAACTGGGCCGGCGAGCTCGAGGTCCGCTCCGGGCTCGACGGTGGTGTCGTCAACGCCGGCGTGCAGCGCTACAGCGCGCTGAACAACCGCCACCTCGTCATTATCCGGGCCGGGGCCTCCGGTGCGGAGGCGGTCGAGCTCGAGGTCGAGACCAGCCAGTCCAGTGTCCGCATCGCACAAGCGGCGCGGACGCGGGTACTGCGTGACGGCGCCCGGGTGGCCGCGCCGCGCGCACTGATCAACGCCGACGGCTACGTCGGCCACGCGCTCACCATCGACCTGGCCGAGGGCCGCCCGGTGACCGTGGAGAAGATCGTCACGCTCTACACGTCGAGGGACCGCGCCATCTCGGAAAGCCTGGTGGACGCGCGGCTCGCCGTGATGCGGGCGGAGAGCTTCCAGGTCCTGTTCGCCAGGCACGCCCGCGTGTGGAACCGCCTGTGGAACCGTTTCGACATCCGGCTCGACAGTGCGCACGAGCAGGCGGAACCGGCGCTGCACCTGCACATCTTCCATCTGCTCCAGACGGTGTCACCGAACACGATCGACCTCGACGTCGGCGTGCCCGCGCGAGGCTGGCACGGGGAGGCATACCGCGGTCACATCTTCTGGGACGAGCTGTTCATCTTCCCGTTCCTGAACTTCCAGCGGCCCGTGCTGAGCCGTGCCCTGCTGATGTACCGGCACAGGCGCCTCGGCGCCGCCCGCTGGGCGGCCAGGGCCGCGGGATACGAGGGCGCCATGTACCCGTGGCAGAGCGGAAGCAACGGCCGCGAAGAAACCCAGACGCTGCATCTCAACCCGCGCTCGGGGCGCTGGCTGCCCGATCACTCCCACTTGCAGCGCCACGTCAACATCGCCGTCGCCTACAACATCTGGCAGCACTACCAGGTCACGGGCAACATGGAGTTCCTGCGCTTCTACGGCGCGGAGATGCTGATCGAGATCTCCCGGTTCTGGGCAAGTATCGCGTCCTACAACGTGGGCCTCGACCGCTACGAGATCTACGGCGTGATGGGCCCGGACGAGTACCACGACGCCTACCCCGATCGCGACATCCCCGGGATCGACAACAACGCCTACACCAACGTGATGGCCGCCTGGGTGCTGCTGCGGGCTCTCGAGACCCTCGAACTGATGCCTGACAACTACCGTGAGGAGGTGTTCGAGGAGCTCGGGCTGAGCGCCGAAGAGGTGGCCAGCTGGCGGGACATCGCCGCGAAGATGTACGTGCCGTTCCACGACGGGATCATTGGCCAGTTCGACGGCTACGAACGCCTCAAGGAGTTCGACTGGGCTGCCTACCGCGAGAAGTACGGCAACATCCAGCGGCTCGACCGGCTGCTCGAGGCGGAGGGCGACAGCGCGAACCGGTACCAGGTGTCCAAGCAGGCCGACGTTCTCATGCTGCTCTACCTGCTGTCCGCCGACGAGCTGCGCGGTGTGCTCAGCGGCCTCGGGTACGAACTGAGCCAGGACCAGCTGCGCCGGACGATCACCTACTACCTCGAACGCACCTCGCAGGGTTCGACCCTGAGCAGGGTCGTGCACGCCTGGGTGCTGTCCAGGTTCGACAGTTCAGACGCCTGGCGCCTGTTGCTCGAGGCGCTGGACAGCGACATCGCCGACGTCCAGGGCGGCACGACCGCCGAAGGCATCCACCTCGGGGCGATGGCCGGGACGGTGGATATCGTGCAGCGCTGCCTGGGCGGGCTGGAGGTCCGCCGGGACGTGCTGTGGTTCAACCCCGCGCTGCCGCCCGAGGTGCCGCGGCTGCGGTTCAGCGTGCACTACCGCGGGCACCGCCTGCAGATCGACATCACCGACGAGCGCATCCACGTGATCGGGCGGCCTGGCCCGACGTCGCCGATCACCCTGGGCTTCCGCGGCATGACCTGCCAGCTGCAGCCGGGCGAGACGGCCGAGTTCCTGATGAAGCCGCCGCCGTGATCACGCCCGCGGCGGGTCGCGCCGCGACGCGCCAGGGGCGCGCCGTACGAGCTGGCCTTCCGTCAGGCTGGCGACGTCGACGTCGTCGAGCGTGGTGACCACAAGATCCGCGCCCGCGTCGGCCAGCAGCTCCTCGTCGTCGAGCCGCGCGACGCCGATCGCCGCCATCCGCCCGGCCTTGGCCGCGCGCACGCCGGAACTCGCGTCCTCGACCACGAAGCAGGCTTGCGGGCCGAGGCCGAGCTCCGCCGCGGCGGCCAGGAAGATCATCGGATCGGGTTTGCCGCGCGGGAAGTCACGGCCGGTGACATCGCCGTCGAAGACATCGAGCAAGGTCAGGCCGGCGCGCACAAAGCCGTAGGCCAGACCCTGCTCCTCGGCGAAGGTGTCCAGCCGGATCTGCCTGAGGAAAAGCTTCGCGTTCTTGGACGACGACGCCGACGCGACGCGGATCCCGGCGTCCTTGACCGCGAGCAGGAACCGCAGGGCGTCGGGGTAGGCCGTGAACCGGCCCGCTTCGATCAGTTCGACCACGCGCACCTGCTTGCGCGCCGCGTACTCCTCCGCGCGGCGCTGCGGGTCGGGCACGCCGAAGTACTCGAGGGCGGCGCGCGCACCGCTCATCCGGGGCATCCCGGCCATGACCTCCTGGTAGACCTCTGGTGTGAAACGCTCGGGCGTGTAACTCGTCTGCGCGCTGATGTCGCGCCACTCGTGTTCCATCAGGTCTTGCAGCGACTCGCGCCAGGCACGTTCGTGCGGCGAGTCCACGAGCACGCCGTCCACGTCGAAGATGCCGCCGAGATAACTCACGACGATCACAACCCTTCCTGAATGCGGCGGCGCAAGCACCGGCCCCACTGCATGCTCACGAACCCGCGCCGCGGCTACCTCGCCGCCGCCATCGCGGCTCCGACGATGCCCGCGTTGTTGAGCAGGGCCGCGGGCACTACGCGGCTTCGCAAACTTGTCAGATACGGCATGAACTTGTCGGCCTTCTTGCTGATCCCACCGCCGATGATGATCAGCGATGGTGACAGAAGTGCCTCCAGTTGCGCCAGATATTCATCCACCCGGCCCGCCCATTTGCCCCAGCTCAGGTCCTGCAGTTCGCGGGCGCGCCCGGAGGCGCGCTGCTCGGCCTCCCGGCCGTGCAGGTGCAGGTGCCCGAACTCGGTGTTCGGCACCAGTTCACCGCCGGCGAACAGGGCACTTCCTATGCCGGTGCCGAACGTCAGCAGCACAGCGGTACCCGTGTGCCCGGCGCCCGCGCCGAACCTCATCTCGGCCATCCCCGCCGCGTCCGCGTCGTTCAGCACCACGGCCTGGGTCCCCGCCCCCGTCGCCGCGCCGAAAAGCGAGCGGGCGTCGGTATCAAGCCACGAGCCGTCGACATTGGCGGCGGTCCGGACCACGCCGTCCACCACCACACCAGGAAAGGTGATACCCACGGGCCCGCGCCAGCCGAATGCCGTGATGATCTGCCCCACCAGGCCGGCGACCGCGGCAGGGACGGCAGGCTGCGGGGTGGGCAGGCGGACGCGCTCCGCGGCGAGCTGCCCGGTGTCCAGGTCCACCGGAGCGCCCTTGATCCCCGTGCCCCCGATGTCGATCCCCATCACCTGCACGGCCGCTCCTCTCGCCGCCGCGGCAGCCGCGCCGCGGCGGTACCCGCCCTACGTGCCAAGTGCCCAGGAGCACCGGCGCGCAAGCGCGGGCGCGGCCATCGAACGCCTCGGGGAAGGGCGGCCGCGCCGCGGCTGCTTCTTCGTGGAATGCGGCCTGCCTGACCTGCCGGAAGTTGCCTGCCGCCGGGAAGAAGCCGCGTCCGCCGTGCGTTTCGCATCCCGAGCGTGGTGTGCGACGGTAGAGATTGGATATCGACGGACGTGGAGGTAACCATGGCGCTGCCAACTGACTCCGCACCGAAGTTCAGTGATTACGCGCACCCGGAGATGCTCGTCACGACCGGCTGGGTGGCCGAGCACCTCGGGGACCCCGGTCTCGCGGTGGCCGAGTCCGACGAGGACGTGCTGCTGTACGAAACCGGCCACATACCGGGCGCGGTGAAGCTCGACTGGCACGCCGATCTCAACGACCCGGTCACCCGCGACTACGTCGACGGTGCGGGGTTCGCGCGGCTGATGTCGCAGAAGGGCATCACGCGGGACACCACGCTGGTGCTGTACGGGGACAAGAACAACTGGTGGGCGGCATACGCCCTGTGGGTCTGCACGCTGTTCGGGCACCCGGACCTTCGCCTCATCGACGGCGGCCGGACGAAGTGGATCGCCGAAGGCCGGCCGATCACCACCGACGTACCCGAGCGGCCACGGACGGACTATCCGGTCACCGAACGCGATGACACGGCGATCCGGGCGTTCAAGGACCAGGTCGTGGCCCACCTCGGCCAGCCGATGATCGATGTGCGCTCGCCCGGCGAATACAGCGGCGAACTGCTCCACATGCCCGACTACCCGCAGGAAGGCGCGGTCCGCGGTGGGCATATCCCCGGCGCGAGGAACGTGCCCTGGTCACGCGCTGCCGCCAGCGACGCCACCTTCCTTGGCCGCAAGGACCTCGAGGCGATCTACGCCGGCGAGGCGGGACTGGATCCCGGTGACGACGTCGTGGTCTACTGCCGAATCGGCGAGCGGTCCAGCCACACCTGGTTCGTGCTCCACCACCTGCTCGGCTTTCCGCACGTACGCAACTACGACGGTTCGTGGACCGAGTGGGGTAACGCTGTCCGGGTCCCGATCACGCGAGGTGAGAATCCGTGACGACCGGCACGTTCAATCCCCGCCTGCAGGAGATCGTCGAGGACTTCGGCGCCGTCGGCGGCAAGGACCGGCTCCAGCTGCTGCTCGAGTTCGCCGAGGAGCTGCCGCCGTTGCCCGCCCGGTACGCCGAGCATCGCGACCTGCTCGAGCAGGTGCCGGAGTGCCAGACGCCGCTCTTCCTCGCCGTCGAGGTGGACGGCGACGGGAAGGTGCACCTGTTCTTCGACGCGCCACCGGAGGCGCCGACCACTCGCGGCTTCGCCGGCATTCTGCACGCGGGCCTCGACGGGCTGAGCGCGGGCGAGATCCTGGCGACGCCGGGTGAGTTTTCCAGCTACCTCGGGTTGCAGGATCTGGTGAGCCCGCTGCGGCTGCGCGGCATGGCGGCGATGCTGGCCCGGATCAAGCGCCAGGTCCGCGAGCAGCTGGGCTGACAGTTCGCCGCCACCGGCGACACTGACCGGGCCTGGTCCTGACCGCCCGCGGCAGCCGTCAAGAGGATCATTATCCGAAACGGCTGCCGCGGATGCGGCATCCATTGGTGCGCTGGTGCGCCGACCCGGTCACGTGGCGGCGCAGCAGCAGGCAGGCCGCCGCGCCAGCGAGCAGGACGGCCACGGAGATGGTGGACGCCGCTGATCCTGCGGGACGCCTTCCGCGGAATCCGGCGCTTCGACGACTTCCAGGCCAGCCTGGGCATGGCGCGCAGCGTCCTCACCGCGCGGCTGGCGCAGCCGCAGCGGCGTTGTCACAGCCCGCAGTAGGTAGTTTGGCTTCATGACCTTCTGCATCGCCGGCCTTCTTGATCGCCCGCCCGCCGGCCGCCACGGCCCGCCAGAGCCGGCCCGGTGACGGCGGATCCGTACGCGACCGCTGCCGGGCTTGTCACGCGCTCGGCCGCGGCCTACGTGTCCGGTGTGCCGCGCAGTCCCGCGGACGACGGCTTCTTCGGGCCCACCAGCGTCACGTGGCGGGTGAGCACCGATCCGGCCACACCAATCGCCGGCCTGCGGTCCCTGCTGATGCAGGCGCTGCACCCGCTCGCCATGGCCGGAGTCGACCAGCACAGCGACTGGCGCACGGACCCCGTCGGCAGGCTCGCGGCCACGTCGGCGTACGTCACCACGATCAGCTTCGGCGAGCGGGCGGCGGCCACGCGCGCCGCGGCGCACGTGCGCAGGATCCATGAGCACGTCCGCGGCGTCGACGCGGTCACCGGCCGCCCGTACGCGGCCGGCGATCCCGCGCTGCTGCTGTGGGTGCACGCGGCCCTGGTCGATTCCGCCATAGCTGCCGGCCGGCTGTTCGGCACACCGCTGTCGCCCGCGGACAGTGACCGCTTCGTCGCGGAGATGGTGGTCGCGGCCGAACTCGTCGGCGTGCCACGCCCGCAGGTCCCTGCGAGCCTCGCCGAACTAGAACGTTACATCTCCTCCGTCCGGCCCGAGCTGCGCTGCACGCCCGCGGCCAGGGAGTCGATGTCCTACCTGCTCGACCCGCCCGGCCTCGACGAGGACGTCGCGGAGATCTGGCAGGACGTCCGCCGCGGCGCGATCGGCGCTCTGCCCGCGTGGGCGCGTGAGATATACGGCTACGGTGCGCCGGGGCCGCTGACCCCAGGCCAGCGCACCGAGATCAGGCAGGCCCTCGGCGTCCTCGACGCCGTTTTCCTCGGTGAGCCTGGTGTGCTCGAGGCGCGGCAGCGGATCGCCCTGCGGATGCGCGCCGCGCGGCGCGCGTGAGACGGGGCCGGCCCGCGGGGACGGCCGCCTGGAACCCACGGCGGGTCGCCATCGCGGGGATAGCGGCGGGGGCCGCTGGCGCGATCGCCGCCGTCGTCGCGGCGCGCCGCCGGATCGGGCGGCTGCGGTTCGATCGCGGCTGGGCGGCACTTCAGCTGGCCGTGCGCGGCGGGGCCCGCTACGCGGGCAGCGCGCCGCGGCTGTTCGCCGCCGCCGGCGAGCACCGGCAGCGGCTCCGCCACGATCTTGCCCTGCAGACCGCCGAGGACGTCGCCACCACCCTCGGGGCGATGAAGGGCGTGCTGATGAAGATCGGCCAGATGGCCAGCTACGTCGACGACGGCCTGTCGCCGGGTGTCCGCCGCACCCTCAGCCGGCTGCAGGACAGCGTGCCCCCGATGAGCGCGGACCTGGCCGCGGGCGTCGTCGAAGAAGAGCTTGGCCTGCCGCCGGAGCGCGTCTTCGCCCACTGGGATCCGGAACCCATCGCCGCCGCGTCGATCGGCCAGGTGCACCGCGCGATCACCCTCGACGGCCGCGCGGTCGCCGTCAAGGTGCAGTACCCCGGCATCGCGGAGACCATCGCGGCGGACCTCGACAACGTCGCGCTGCTGCGCCGGATGCTGCGCGTCGCCGCGCCGAGCCAGGACGTCGGCGCGCTGATCGCCGAGCTGCGTGATCGCGTCCTCGAGGAGCTCGACTACCGCCGGGAGGCCCGCAACCAGCGCCTGCTCGCGGCCTACTACGACGGCCATCCCACGATTCACGTGCCCAAAATCGTCGGCGCGCTGTCGACGCGAAGGGTGGTGACGAGCGAGCTTGCCGACGGAGCGCGCTTCGCCGAGCTCGCCGGCTGGTCACAGGCGGAACGCGACCTGGCCGCCGAGACGATCTACCGGTTCGTGTTCAGGAGCCTGTACGAGGTCCGCGCGTTCAACGGCGACCCGCACCCGGGCAACTACCTGTTCCACGGCGGCGGCCGGGTGACCTTCCTCGATTTCGGGCTGGTCAAGCACTTCACCCCGGCCGAGCTGCAGCCGCTCATGCAAATGGCCCGCCATCTGTGCGTGCGCCAGGATCCCGAGGCGTTCCGCCGGAGCCTCGAGCAGGCCGGCTTTCTGCGCCCGGGCGCACCGCTGAGCACGGCGACGATCGTCGAGCACCTGGCCGTCTTCTACGACACGATCCGCGAACCAGGACCCCGGACCATCACGGGGGAATACGCGTCCGCCGTCGTGCGCCGCTTCTTCGACGTCCGCAGCCCGGTGGCCGGATACGTCAGCATCCCGCGGTCCTATGTGATCCTCCAGCGCATCAACCTGGGCCTGTTCGCCCTGCTCGGCGAGCTGACCGCGACCGCGGACTGGCGGGCGATCGCCGAGGAGATCTGGCCCTTCGTGCGCGGGCCCGCGTCCACCCCGATGGGCGAGGCAGAAGCCACATGGCGGGCCAGCCGCCCGGCGGCAGCACAATCCCTGGCCTGAGCGACCGCAAACCCGGGCGGACGGGGACCAGGCCAGGCCCAGCCGCCGGGCCAGCGCATACCGATAGATGCCTAATAGTTTGACATCACATGCTTTGATATCTAACCTTTTGTCAGAGCCAAGGAGCCCGAACGAAGGAGGTAGTCATGGGTGACCTGCCGATGCGGGGCCGGGTGGCCCTGGTGGCCGGAGCGAGCAAGGGGATCGGAGCCGTCACCGCCGAGGCGTTCGCGGCCGCCGGCGCCGCCGTCGTCCTGGGGGCCCGCGACACCGCGGCCCTGGCTGCGGTCGCCAAGCGGATCGAGGCAAGCGGCGGCCAGGCGATCGCCGTGGGCACCGACGTCGCGGACGTGACCTCGATGCGGAACCTGGTCGACCGGGCGATGGACACCTACGGCCGGCTCGACGCGGCGTTCAACAACGCCAGCGACGGCCCGATGCCGGCGCCGCTCGCCGACATCGACCCCGGCGAGTTCGACCGCGGCATCGCCACGAACATCCGCGGCACGTTCCTCGGCATGAAATTCCAGATTCCCGCCATGCTGGCGGGCGGCGGCGGCGCGATCGTGAACATGGCCTCGATCGCCGGGCGCAGCGGCACGGCCAACCTCGCCGCCTACGTCGCGGGGAAGGCCGGGATCATCGGGTTGACCAAGGTCGCCGCGCTCGACTACGCCGACCAGGGCATCCGGGTCAACGTCGTGGCGCCCGGCCCGATTCTGACCTACCACCTGGAGGCCGCGGGAGAGCAGGCACAGCGCCTGGCCGCGCTTTCTGTGCCGATGCGCCGGACCGGTACCGCCGCGGAGGTGGCGCAGGCGGTGCTCTGGCTGTGCTCGGCGCAGTCCTCGTTCGTCACCGGGACCGTGCTCCCGATCGACGGCGGGCAGTCCGCGGGGAACAAGCCGCCGCAGATGTACCGGCAGGGTCAGCCGATGTCCGCGGCGGCCGAAGACCCGGCATTCCCGCACAACAGGTCGTGACCAACGCGGGCCACTCGAAGATGCGCGGGCGTCGCGGTCACGGGTGCGTCTGGGTGCGCAGCCGTTCGGGATCATCCTTCGAGCCAGCCATCAGTCGATCTCGATCATCGGGCCGACGGCGAACGGGTTGTCGCCCGCCCACCCGGCCCGGCCATGGCCTGCCACGGCCCTGCGGCGTTGCCCGCCAGGATCCGCCGCGCCTGATTGACACTGGCCGGACCGGCGGCGAAGCTTATCTATTGACGGTCATCAATGTATAGCGGAGGGTGCCGTGGCAGGTGTCGTGGCACCTTCCTGCCGGCCCGCCGTGGGCCGGCCCACCCTGTGGCGGCGGCTGGTGGCCGAGGCGGCCGGCAGCGCGCTGCTCGCGGCCGCGGTGATCGGGTCGGGGATCGCCGCCCAGCGGCTGTCACCTGGCGACGCCGGGCTTGAGTTGCTCGAGAACGCGGCGGCCACGGCGGCTGGACTGTACGCCATCATCTTGATGTTCGGCCCGGTGTCCGGTGCGCACTTCAACCCGGTGGTGTCGGTGGTGGACGCGGCGTTCGGCGGGCTGCGGTGGCGGGACGCGGCCGCGTACCTGCCCGCCCAGGTGGGTGGCTGCGTGGGCGGCGCGGTGCTGGCCAACCTGATGTTCGCCGGCGCGGCGGTCGGCATCTCGGCCAAGCACCGGGCGTCGCCTGCGCATTTCCTGAGCGAGGTCGTCGCCACCGCTGGGCTGATTCTGGTGATCTTCGCACTGGCCCGGACGGGCCGGGCGCGGTCGGTCCCGGCGGCGGTCGGCGCCTACATCGGTGCCGCTTATTTCTTCACGAGCTCGACGAGCTTCGCCAACCCGGCGATCACCGCCGGGCGGATGTTCTCCGACACCTTCGCCGGGATCGCGCCGTCGTCGGTGCCGGCGTTCGTCGCCGCGCAGCTGGCCGGCGGGGTCGCCGCCTACGGGCTGATCAGGGCGCTGTACCCGGGCGTGACCCCCGCCCCTGCGGCGGACCTGGGCGGGGCAATGATGCACCTCGTCGCGGCCGGCGGCAGCGACGCGGGCATCAGCGCGGCCGCCCTAGCCGACAGGCCCGCCGTCCAGGGCCAGCGAGCGCTGCAGCGCCGTCAGCCGCTCGGGCACGACCCGGTACCACACCCAGGTACCGCGCTTGTCCTTGTCCACCAGGCCGGCGTTGAACAACACCTTCAGGTGATGGCTGACCGTCGGCTGTGACCTGCCGAGCGGTCCAGCCAGCGCGCAGGCGCACACCTCACCGCCGGGCTGCCCCGCGATCATGCTCAGCAGCCGCAGCCGGGCCGGGTCCGCCAGCGCGGCGAACGCCTGCGCCAGGGCCGCCGCGTCCGGTTCGGACAGCGGTGCCGGGCACGGCGGCGGCCCGCACGCCTCGCCGTCCATCGGCGGCGGTACGCCCATCCTGGCTGCTTCCATTCCAGCCAGCCTACCCCGGCTGATTGATCAGCTTCTATATTGACGAGTATCTCTACAACGGCCGCTTCACTCTCCGGTCTGGCTGTTGGCGAGTTCGCAGGCGATGTCGAGGTGACCTAGGTGGCGGGCGTACGCCTGGATCAGGTGAAACAGGATCCGCTCGAGCGCGCCGGCTGCGGCGCAGTTCCCGGTCGGGCAGCAGCTGGGGTTCGTCGTCGACGACCAGCACGCGGGTCACCCGCGCGTCTCCGGTGACGGTGCCGCGTGACCGTGTCCGGCGTCCTGAGCTGTTTCCCGGCGTGTTGCTCGCGGCGTCCGTGCTCGTGCTTTCTGCGCCGCTCACGCGCAGACTGAGGACCATGGTCAGGCCTCCGCCCGGCGTGTCCTCGGGTTCGAGGCTGCCGCCCATGGCCTCGACGAGGCCGCGTGACAGGGCCAGACCGAGGCCGATACCGGTCTCGTTGTCGTGGTCGCCGAAGCGCTGGAAGGGCTGGAAGACGCGCTGCCGGTCCGCGAGCGGTATGCCGGGCCCGCGGTCGGCCACGCGCAGCTCGACCCGGCCGGCCAGGCTGCTCGCCGTGATCAGGACCGGCTGACCGGCCGGACTGTACTTCACCGCGTTGGACACCAGGTTGGCCACCGCCCGCTCGAGCAGCCCGGCGTCGGCGAGAACCTGCGGCACGCCGCCCATCTCGGCCAGTTGGACCTGGCCGGGACCGAAGCCCAGACCGTCGAGCGCCAGCGGCACGATCTCGCCGAGGGTGACCGGCCGCAGGCTGAGGCTGAGCGCGCCGGCCTGCAGCCGGCTCATGTCCAGCAGGTTCTCGACCATCCGGGTCAGCCGGTCCAGCGACTCGTCCGCGGTAGCGAGGAGCTCCCCGGAATCCTGCGGGCTCCAGTTCACGTCGCGGCTGCGCAGGCTCGTCACGGCCGCCTTCGCCGAGGCGAGCGGGGTGCGCAGGTCGTGGCTGACCGCCGCGAGCAGGGCCGTGCGCATCCGGTCGGCCTCCGCGAGCGGTTTGGCCGCCGCGGCCGCAGCGGCCAGTCTGGCCTGCTCGAGCGCGACCCCGACCTGGGTGGCGAACGCGGTCAGCACGCGCTGATCGGAGGCGGGCAGCGTCCGGCCGCGAAGGACGAGGACGGCGCGGTCGCTGACCGCCGCGATGGCGTCACCCTCCACCGGAGCGGTGGCGGGCCGTGGTCCCGCCGCGGCGACGAGCCGCCAGCCGTCCGGCCGCAACGGCTCGCCCTCCGCCCGGTCCTGCGCAAGCTCGAGCAGTGCGGCGGACTCCATCCCGAACGCCTCGCGGGAGCGTTCGAGCAGCGCGGGGATCGCCTCCTCCCCGCGGAGCAGATTGCCGGCCAGGGCGGCGAGCGTCTGCGCCTCGGCGGAGGCGTTCGCGGCGCGTCCGCTCTGCCGGCCCGCGGTGTCCACCACTAACGGCTCCCTAACAGCCCGCGCGCGCTTCCTAACAGCGTCCTAACAACGTCATAACACGGGCGCAGTTCCCCGCACCCGCGTAGCGACTCGGCCTGGATCTTGAGGCTGGGTCACATCACACTGGCGATGGCCCACCCCGCCTGGCGGCCACGGCTGCTGGCTCGCAAAATCACCGGAATCAGGTGACAGCCGCTCACATTGATGGCCAGTAGTTTCGGGCGT
>Ga0209648_10000318_pt1 | contig 35865 bp, 19 predicted proteins | sample GraSoi2013_115cm_FD_185830 | JGI IMG/M metagenome (GOLD analysis project Ga0209648, IMG submission 185830) | Grasslands soil microbial communities from the Angelo Coastal Reserve, California, USA - Sample 9_17_2013_115cm (SPAdes) (version 2) | ecosystem: Environmental > Terrestrial > Soil >...
CCAAGAACAAGGCCATCATCAAGCAGTTCACAGTGAACGCGAATTCCAGCGGCCAGTACGTGATTCAGTTCACGTCGGTGGTGAACCAGTCCTTGATAAGCGGGATCGAGGTGCAGTAATGCGTATTCTTCAGCGCGCGAGTAGGCCGGAGGGACCTTGTGTTCTTCGAGACCTTGATTCCTTTGGGCAAAAACACCAGGTCCCTCGCTCCTATTCGGACGCTGAAGAGAGCGCGTCCTCATGACGGAGCTCGGGATGACGTTCTTTTTGATTGAGATGAATAGTTCTCACGCACGCTCTTCAGCCCCTGCGCTTGGCCTGCAGCGGACATTAGCAATGCAGGAATCAATAGCCCCTGTGGCTCAGCCTCTCCGACGCAAAAGCATTCTAGAAACAAGCTCTAGACAGCCAACGGAGCGAATTCAGGAGGTGCACCGTGATTGAGCTTAGGCGACTTGGCCTGATGGCTTCATTCCTGATCGTCATAGCCTTCTGTGCGCAGGGCAGGTCGACCGCTCAATCCCCAGTGAGCATGACGATCGATCAGAGCACCACCGGACAGATGGTCTCAACCGATTTCCAAGGTCTCAGTTACGAAACCCTGCTCATCTTTCCCGACAGCAGCGGCAACTTTCTTTTCAGCGGAAGCAACACGCCGCTCATTAACATGTTCAAGACGCTGGGCATCAAGAGCCTGCGGATTGGCGGCAACAGCGCTGATAACGTCAACGACAATGGCGGACATCTCCCGGCAGACTCAACCTGCGAAGCCGCCGACAAGTGCCCGATCATCGACAACCTGTACGCCTTTGCCCAGGCTGCAGGAATAAAAATCATATTTACTCTGCGTCTCAAGGTCTTCGATACCAACGCCGCAGCGGGAGAAGCCGCCTACATCATGAAGCATTTTGCTTCGTTGACAGACTGTTTTGAGGTAGGCAACGAACCGAATGTCTACATCAGCAGCTTCAGCACCTACGATAGCGATTTCCACGCTTACCGAAGCGCCATTCTAAGCGCCGCGCCGAATGCGAAGTTCTGCGCTCCAGCGACCACCAACGGCGGCGGCCAGCCGTGGGCTGAGTCATTCGCGAACGAGTTCAAGGGAGACAGCACCATCCTCCTGATATGCGGCCACTTCTACCCCGGCGCGCGCACCGGTGGCGGGGCAACGGCCGATATCAATTTCCTGCTCGATCCCAGCCGGTTAAGCGGCGGCTCTAACAACTACAGCCTTTATTTTTCCCAGTTTCCAAGCACGGCAATTTCCGATTCGGAGACCTTCCGGATCGAGGAGACGAACAGCCTTGCCTCGCAGGGCGAGTCTGGGGTGAGCAATGTCTATGCGTCGACGCTCTGGGCGCTCGACTACATGCACTGGTGGGCAATGCAAAACTCCCGTGGACTCAACTTCCACACCGGCGCCACATCCGTCTATGACCCGATCATGCCCACCACTTTAAGCGGCACTTATACCGCAGAGCCGGTTGCCTACGGGATGAAGGCTTTCGGCCTGGGATCGACCGGAGAGAACGTCTCGACCGTGATCGGCTCGAATCCGAACAGCGTCAACATAACAGCCTACGGAGTGCTGGATCCCGCGACCGGGAACCTATTTGTCACCATCATTAATAAGGAGCACTTTGCCGGAGCTCAGAATGCGACGGTCACGCTGAGCCCCGGAGCAGCTTACAACGGCGGGCAGGTGTGGGCTCTGTTGCAAACGAGTGGGGATGTTACTGCTACATCAGGCATCACGCTCGGCGGCGCCGGCATCGGCGCAGACGGCAGTTGGAACGGAACGTCGTCGCCCATCTCACCTGCGCCTTCAGGAACTTTCACAATCAGCGTTCCCGCCGCCGGCGCAGTCATCGTGGAACTCACCGGGAAAGGAACGCCGCCGCCACCACCTCAACCGCCATCGAACTTGGCTGCAACAGCGGTTTCCAGCAGCCAGATCAATCTGAGTTGGACAGCGTCACCAAATTCTGGAGTGACTTACAGTATCTTTCGCAGCACGACGTCAGGCTTTGCGCCTTCCAACAGCAATCGGATCGCGAGCGGGCTGATCAGTACCTCTTTCTCCGACACAGGACTTACGCCGTCCACTACGTATTTCTATCTTGTCGAGGCCGTCAACGCGGGCGGCGTTTCATCGGCGCCCAGCAACCAGGCGAGTGCGACAACGCCGGCTGCTTCTCCGACGACGATCCAGATTAACGCCGGCGGTCCAGCGGTGAGCCCATTTCTGGCTGACGAGGACTTCACCGGCGGCAGCACAATCAACCACGCCAACACGATTGATCTGAGCGGAGCCACCAACCCTGCGCCGATGGCGGTGTATCAGACCGCGCGCACAGGGAATTTCACTTATACGGTTCCAGGCTTTAACCCCGGATCCACCCAGACGGTGCGCCTGCACTTTGCTGAAACCTTCTTCAATACGGCTGGTTCCCGGACCTTCAATGTCAGCATCAACGGCACACAAGTGCTGACCAATTTCGATGTCTTTGCGACCGCGGGCGCTCAAAACAAGGCCGTGATCGAGCAGTTCACGATGAATTCCAATGCCAGCGGCCAGTATGTGGTCCAGTTCACCTCGGTAGTCAACAACTCCTTACTTAGTGGGATCGAAGTGAAGTCTGGCGCAACTTGCACGGCGCCCGGGGTACCCAGCGGTTTGAGCGCCACTGCAATTTCCAGCAGCCAGATCAATCTGAGCTGGACAGCCAGCGCGTCATCTTGTGCAGTGACTTACAGCGTGTTCCGCAGCACAACCTCAGGATTCACGCCGTCCAGCAGCAATCAGATCGCGAGTGGGGTTACGACCACATCGTTCTCAGATACCGGGCTAGCGCCTTCCACCACCTACTTCTACCTGGTGGAAGCGAGTAACTCCGCCGGCACATCGGGACCTTCGAACCAGGCTAGCGCCATGACGCAGTCGGGAACGACCAGCACGGTGCAGATCAACTCCGGTGGCCCGGCGGTGAGCCCGTTCGTCACCGATGTTGATTTCACCGGCGGCGGCACCATCAGCCATGCCAACACCATTGACCTCAGCGGAGTGACCAATCCTGCGCCCATGGCCGTCTACCAAACGGCGCGCGTCGGCAACTTCAGCTACACGATTCCGGGCTTCCCAGCGGGATCCACACATACTGTACGGCTGCACTTTGCTGAAACTTTCTTCTCATCCACCGGCTCACGCACTTTCAACGTGAGCGTCAACGGCACGCAGGTATTGACCAATTTTGATATTTTTGCGGCCGCGGGCGCCAAGAACAAAGCTGTCCTTGAGTCATTCACCGTGAACGCGAATGCCAACGGCCAATACGTGATCCAGTTCACGTCAGTAGTGAATCAGTCCTTGGTGAGTGGGATCGAGGTCCAGTGACGTGGGGAAAAGGAAACGCAAATGATCGCTTCAACCTCGATCCTCGGCCGGCTCTTGAATATTCAACGTGAGCATTAATGGCACACAGGTATTGACCAATTTTGATATATTTGCGAGCGCAGGCGCCAAAAACCAAGCCCTGATTGAGCAGTTCACCGAGAACGCGAATGCCAGCGTCCAGTAATTGATCCAGTGCACTACCGTAAAGGACAATTCTCTGGCGAGTGGGATTGAGGTGCAATAGCGAAGTCGGGCACCGCGCTGTCTAAGCGGGTTGACGAAAATGGGACTTACACAGCAGGCTTCGTTGAGAGCGATGGGATCGGTTGGACGGAACCGCAAGCCGCGATCTCTGACGCGGCATAGTGTCTTACAGTGTTGCTTCGTCTTTTGGATCATATTCGTTAGCCTCAACACTGCTGCCCAGGAGCGCACGGGTGAACTCAGAGTTGGTGTGACCGATCCTTCCGGTGCTGTACTCCAGGCACATTGTGAAATTGTTAGTGAGGCCAATCATTTCCGACTGGAGTTTGAGACTAACGCTGAAGGCGACTACATCGTCAAGCAGCTTCCGTTTGGAAGTTACAAACTCACCGTGGAACGCCAGGGATTCGCTCCCTTTGCCAAGCTGGTTGAGGTCCGCTCACAAATCCCGATGACGCTGGGAATCTCGCTTACTCTGGCATCTCGTACCGAGAGCATTACGGTCAAAGAAACCGACACTCTTCTCGATACGAGCAACACCGGAACGGCTTACACGCTGGGAAAACTGGGGCTCCAGACCTGGTTGTCTACCACACCCGGTCGGGGGGCGATCGACGTGGTACAGGCGCAACCTGGATGGCTTCTGGAGGCTAACGGGGTGCTGCATCCTCGGGGCGCCGAATACGGCACACAATACGTAGTGGACGGGATTCCGGTGTTTGAAAATCGCTCGCCTGCTTTTGCTCCCGGTGAAGAAATCGACGATTTGCAATCGGTGAAGGTGTACACCTCAGGTATTCCCGCACAGTTCGGTCGCAAGCTGGGTGGCGTGGTCGAAACAATTAGCGAGCGTAACCCCGCGAGAGGCGCTCACGGCACCGCCATTCTCAGCGGAGGCAGCTTTGGCACGCTGAACGGCTACTTTGGTGGAAGTTATTTTGACGGCCGTGATGTGTTCGGCTTGAGCGCCAGCGGCTCCCACACGGACCGTTATCTTGACCCGCCGGTTCAACAGAATTTCACCAACACTGCAACCGCAAGCGCCTTTCGTGGAAGCTTTGAGCGAGACCTCACGCAGCGCGACCGCTTGCGCCTCATCGTCAGTCACGAACGAGTCGGGTTCCTTGTGCCCAACGAACAGGTGCAACAGGCCGCTGGCCAGAGGCAGGAGCGACAAAATGAGGAGACGGCAGGACAGATTGCTTATCAACATATTTTTTTTTCAACATGGTTAGGAAGCCTCCAGGCGCGAGTGCGGGACCTCAGCGCCAACCTGCAATCGAATCCGGAATCCACGCCGATCGAAGCTTTCCAGGAGCGCGGATTCCGCGATGGCTACGTGGGAGGCAGCGTTGACGCAGTTTTTCCGCACCATGAGCTGAAAGCCGGAGCGGACGCGATCTACAGCGCAGTGCATGAAGCGTTTTCCTATTTAATTACCACGCCCGATACATCCATCTTCGATCCCTCCACGCCACCCAGTTTTTCATTTGCGGGTACGGGCCTGGATCGCGAACAGGCGTTTTACGCGCAAGACCAAATGCGGTTCAAAAACCTAAGTATTAGCGCCGGCCTCCGCTTTGATCACTACAGCGTGCGCGTGGACGAGTCGGCTTGGAGCCCTCGACTGGGTGTGGCGTGGTACACGCCCAAGCTGGGGTTGGTGTTGCGGGCCTCCTATGACCGCATCTTCAGCACACCCGCAATTGAGAACCTACTGCTCAGCACCTCTGCCGACGTGCGAATGCTCAACCAGGCTACGGCACAACTGGCATTGCGGCCGGCGCGGGGAAACTATTACGAAGCGGGCGCCACAAAAGAGCTCTTTCATAAAGCGCGATGCTCCGTGAATTATTTTTGGCGCGACATACAAAATGCCGGTGACGATGACACGCTCCTCGAGACCGGTATTAGCTTTCCGACTGCGCTGCATTCCTCATCCATCTACGGCGCAGAAAGCCAAATTGCTCTGGCCGAGTGGGGACCAGTTTCCGCATGGCTCAATTACTCCTTCATGGTGGCCAAGGCCCAATTGCCTGTGGTGGGCGGCCTGTTCCTGGGACAAGACGCGGCTTCGCTTCTCAACTCCAGACAAACCATCTGGGTTACCCAGGACCAACGCCACACAGCCCATGCTCAGGTCCAGTATCAACCGGTGCGAAGATTCTGGACGGCGTTAGGCGCTTCTTACGGAAGCGGGCTTCCACTGGAGTTGAATGGCGAGAGTTCGGCGATGCTGGTGGCAGAATTCGGCCAAGCGGTCCTCGATCGTGTGAACCTGGAGGCCGGACGCGTGCGTCCATCTTTCGCATTGGACGTGTCTGCAGGGACTCAGCTATGGAAGCGTGAGACGCGAGCGGTTGTTCTTCAGGGTGATGTTCGAAATTTGACGAACCGCCTGAATGTCATCGATTTTGCCAGTGTCTTTTCGGGAACTGCATTGGCTTCGCCCCGGGCTGCCTCGGTGCGTTTGCGACTGGATTTTTGATCCGGAGAAAGGCTTTGCCGTGAAATGGAATAAGACGTTGGTCATCCTGGCTCTCTGTTCAGAGTCAGCCCTGGGTGGCGCGCCCGGCACGCGACTTGCCCCTCAGCAGTCGCAGATTGTGCGCGATTTGCAGGCGATCCGCAAAGGCAACAAGGTTGTGCTCACTTGGAGCCAGCCACGGACCTTTACAAACGCACAATCGAGTCTTGGCCATGCGGTTACCAGGATATGTCGCAACACTTCAGGCGCGGTTTCAACCGCGCTAAGCTCTGCCACGGCGTGCGTACAATCCGTGGCAGAAGTTGATCCTCAAGGGACTGCAGGCGCTGTCGCGACTGTGGTGCGCAAGAATCGCAGCGAGATCATGGTCCGATTCACTGATACCCTGTCCCAGGAACCGGACGCGCCCGATCCGTTGCAGTTTGCCGTCTATACAGTTGAGGTGCGCGACGATAAAGGACGCAGACTCGGGTTGTCGAATTCAGTTTCGGTTCCGCTGGCGCCTACTTCATCCGCCAGAGGCTTGCATTCCCAGCTCGATACGCGCGGCGTATATCTGATTTGGGAAGACGAAATTGAAAGCCGGCCTTCGTCCTTGCAGTTCGATTACCGCGTCTACCGGGGCGAAAGAGGTTCTTCCCAGAGGCTGGCAATTCCGTACTGGCGCGCTCTGGTCCACACCCGCGATGGAGATCGATGGACCGGCGTCGATACCAACATCGAATGGGAAAAAACCTATTTGTACTGGGTCACACCAGTAACCAGGGTTTACTCGCAGAGCGGCCAATTGCTCGGTGAAATCGAGGGTGACGATTCAGCTCCGATTGAGGTCGTCACGCATGACGTTTTTCCACCTGCTGTGCCGGAAAGATTGCTGGCCATGGTCAGCGAACTTCCGGGAAAGAAGTTCGTTGACCTTCTCTGGGCGCCCAACATAGAGAAGGACCTCGCGGGGTATTACATCTATCGTCGGCAGGCGGATGGACAGATAGCGCGCCTGAATTCCGCTCCCATTACGATGTTGTCATTCCAGGACACCGACGTTGCAGCCGGAGCCAAATATTCCTACAGCATCTCTGCTGTTGACACACGGGGGAACGAAAGCGCCAAGTCAAGTGAGGTCGCCGTCGGCCTGCCATAGGCGTTTCCTAACGCCGCCAGCGGAACAGAGCTGCTAGCCTACGAGCTGGCGGCTGCGGGCTCAATCAAACCTGTTTCGCTAGCGGCTAGCAGCCAGTAGCGAGCAGCTTTCTCAGGGTTTTCCTGCGCTCATTCTGACAGCACTTCAATCGCGCTGAGTGAGGGGTAGTTTGCGGCCGGTGTGAAATAGATCTCAATCTTGCCTTGGGGCGTGGGTTCGATGTGGGTGAAGGTCTTAACTAACGGCCCGCTGCTGGCTTCACGGAAAATATCGAAACCCTGGAGCAGCATCCGCCCGTTGCACGAAACGTCGAATACGCGGCTGCCTACGCCTCCTACCGACCCAGCCTCAACGCCAAACCAATGCTCCAAGAAATACAGCTTCAACGTATATCGGGCGCCGGGCGTGACGGGCACAACGTAGTGGAAATGGCCGTAGCGGTGCCATTCGAAGAGCCGGCCATCCGGTATCTTCGAGAGATCCTTCCCGAAGCGATTGACGCGGCCGCCGAAGAAGTAGCGGTCAGACATCCAGACGTTGCCGCCGGAGTCACGGTAAACGGAAGGCCCGGCAACGATCCGGACGGGAACGATGCCATGTGGAACTCCAGGAAGAATCTCAATTGCATTCAAGAACGAATCGGGACCATCGAAATCCACGTGAATTGTTCCATCGCTCTCGGGCTTTACGTCTGTAAAAACCTTGGTTGTGGCAATGTCATCCCCGCCTGCGTCATCCACGACGTCAAGGTTTTCAACGGGCGCGCCATTGATCGAAAAAGCTACGTTGCGGCTGTTCTCGAGAAATCCTGAGGTTTCGGCGAACAGGAGACGAAGCTCATAGCTTCCCGGTGGCACGGGATACCGGCAGTGAAAGGCGCCGTGCCGTCCGGCGGAAAACAGCTGTGGATCTTCGGTGCCTTGGATAACGCGGCCGCTCACAGAGAACGAATTCCCTCCGGTACAGAAGCGGTCGCTCTCCCACGTTGCGCCTGACCGGTCAACATAAGGCGCCCTGCCATCCCCGGCTGTCGCGCGCAGAGCTTGCCCGGAAGCAGTCGACAGTACAGAACCAGCCTGAGGCGCAATCGGAGCGTGGTTGTTCGTCCGGTTCGACCGGTAGAGAAAAAAGGCGGACGTTGCCCCCGCAGCAAGGACAACCACTACAGAGATCGCAATAGCCCGGAAAGAAATCCTCGGTGGTTTGACGTCTCTGGCTTGGCCGGTTTGATCCGCAGGAGGATGTGTCTCCGGGGATTGCGCAACACTTCCTGAAAAGCCGTTTCCCTGGAGCGAGGCGCTGTTCGCAGATTCCGTTCCATTCACCTCGGCTGGGAGCGGATGGACTCCAGCTTCCGCCTCATCCATGTGAATGAACTTAGGCACGTAATGGCCAGGGGGCAAGCAGATATGAATGGGGTGGGGCGCCCCAGCGCTTCGATAATAATCTTCTAGGCGCTTCCGCAAAGCGTGTGCTGTCACGCGAACGATGGTGTCGACTTGGGGATCAAAGTTTTCCGGACGCCCCAGGGCCTGCACGGCGATGCTGTACTCTTTGATTTCGTCGAAGGCCCCCTCGAAATATTTTTCGCAAACAAAACTCAAGAGTCGAACAAGATTATTGGTTCGGCCCAGGAACCCCGACGCTAACACGGCGTCCAATTCCGCCCGTTCGATCTCTTGGTTGTTGATCGCCGATTGCACGTGTGCCCCCTAGGGAAAGCCTCCTCTTCTCCGCAACCCAAGGTTTGAGGGAGAGTATAACTCAATGTTGGAACAGGGAAGGAGTGCGAAAGTATCAACGATCTGAGGCACTTAGGCCTAACATTGAGGGTGACGACCGGTCGCATTCGATTCGAAACGGGCTGCGAGACCCCGAACCTGGCCGGCCAAGCGGACGCAGGGCGGGTGAAGAGTCTAACCGTGAATTCACGGTTAGTAACTTCCTTTCAGAAACAAAATGCTGGTTAAGTGTTTTAACCCAGGAGGTTGGGAAGGTTAAATATGAGTAAACTACCGCGCCTGCCGTGGGCGCTTGTCTTTTGCGTCTTCTTCTTGTTTCCCACGGGCACCGGGCAATCGTCACCGCTCATCGCGAACATCAATGCACGGCATACTACAAGCCTGGACGGCGAGTGGCAGGTGATCGTCGATCCTTTCGACGTCGGCACGCTCGACTACCGTGCCCAAGAGCTGCGCAACAACAACGCCTTCTACAAAAACCATAAGCCTCAGTCACCATCTGAACTCGTCGAGTATGACTTTGACACCTCCACCCAGCTCAACGTTCCCGGTGATTGGAATACGCAGCGTGAGTCTTTGCTGTTTTACGAAGGCAGCGTCTGGTACAAGCGGTCTTTCGATTACCCGAAGACGCCGAAGCACAGGCTGTTCCTGCATTTTGCTGCCTGCAACTACCTGGCCGCGGTGTATCTGAACGGCGAAGAGCTGGGCCGGCACGAGGGCGGTTTTACGCCTTTTGATTTTGACGTCACGGACCGGGTACGACCGCATGACAATTTCCTCATCGTCAGAATCAACAATACGCGGGAAAAGGACCAGGTGCCCACCTTCAATACGGACTGGTGGAACTACGGAGGTATCACTCGTCCGGTAACTTTGGTGGAGGTCCCCGAGACGTTCATTCAAGACTATTTTATCCAGTTTGAAAAAGGCTCGACCCGTGTGGTCAAAGGTTGGCTACAACTGGCTGGACCGCACCTAGAACAGGAAGTCACCATCGGAATTCCCGAGGCCGGGCTGCGCAAGACGTTTCTGACGAACGCGAAGGGACGCGCTGAGTTTTCCTTCGCTGCAGACCTTTTCCTTTGGTCTCCCGAAAATCCGAAATTGTATCAGGTCGAGATTTCCAGCGAGACCGATCACCTGGCCGATCAAATCGGATTCCGGTCGATCGAAGTGCGCGGCAGAGATATTCTCCTAAACAAACATTCGGTCTTTTTGCGGGGAATCAGCATCCACGAAGAGGCGCCCAAGCAACCGCGAAGAGCCTGGAGCGAGGATGATGCCCGAACGCTGTTGAGCTGGGCCAAGGAACTCGGTTGCAATTTTGTCCGCTTGGCGCACTATCCGCATAACGAGGCCATGTTACATATGGCTGACCAGATGGGGCTGATGGTCTGGGAAGAGGTTCCCGTCTACTGGACAATCCAATGGGACAACCCGGATACGCTGCACAATGCGGCGAACCAGCTGACGGAATTGATTGAGCGGGATCACAATCGAGCGTCCCTCATCATCTATTCGGTTGCCAATGAGACCCCGATTAACGAAGCACGAAATTCCTTCCTAGGACAGCTTATTCACCAGGCCCACTCCACCGATCCGACGCGTCTGGTGTCGGCGGCACTTCAAGCCGAAGAAGTCGTGCAGGACCACCATATCTCAATTCACATCAACGATCCGATTGCCGCTGAACTCGACGTTATGGGAAACAACGAGTACATCGGCTGGTACATCCATCGCCCCGCCGACGCGGACACCACGGAGTGGGTGTCGCAGTTCGACAAGCCGCTGATTATGAGCGAGTTTGGCGGCGATGCCCTCTGGGGCTACCACGGCGATGCACAGGCGCGATGGACGGAGGAGTATCAGGAGAACCTCTATGAGCATCAGATCGCAATGCTAAAGCGCATTCCGTTTCTTAGAGGAACATCGCCTTGGATACTTAAGGATTTTCGCAGCCCGCGACGGACGCTTCCCCACATCGAAGACTATTTCAATCGAAAAGGCCTGATCAATGAGCGCGGCGAGAAGAAGAAGGCTTTCTTTGTCTTGCAAAGATTCTATCGAGACGTGCAGACCGGTTTCACGCCTTCAGAAAACCGCTCAACTAGAAGCTCGCTGGCCCCGTGATTTCGCCGCCCTACCAGCGTACGCCCACCGTTCCCGAGAGCACTCGGACACCATAGAACGGCGCGGGTGAGCGTCGCGCTGGAGTATTAAGCTGGGATTTCGTTGATGTCGCAGCGGGAGTCGCGACGGAGATAGCAAGCAACCGCCATTGACCACCCACGACCTGGAAGATCAGGTCGAAGTTAATCTGCAGCGGCCGTGTTGGGAAAAACCCCGCAAGACGAAGCCGGTTGTTGGCGTCGAGCGCGGGGGGCGTTGTGAACTTTGGGGAAAGAAGTGCCACAGAGAAGAGATCGAAATTGCGGCGGCGGAGGTCGGTAAAGGCCACGACAAGATCTGCTGCCGTGTTCTTCGCCTGGAAGTCGGGAGCGGCAAGATCGCGCAGTACCGTGTAGTTCCCAGACCGATTGGCATCGTTGAGCGTCAACAACGTCGAGCGGACCAGGTAGAGGGCTTGATCCGCGTTAGGGGCGACCGGCATCGCAGGTTTCGGCGCAGTAACCGCGGGCGTTTGCTGTCGTGCGGCAGCAGCATCCTTCGCGCCGGAGTTGGCCTGCGGCGTAGGTGCCTGCGCTGAAGCGCCCGCTGTGACACAAGCCAGGAGAACCGTCATTGGCAGCCAGTGTCCACGAATCGATGTGGGCGTCTCAAGAATCATTGTGGGCCTCCTTGTTCGCTTACCACTGATAACTCAAGCCCGCCCGGCCGCCGGACATGTTCTCGCGGAAGCCGTAGGCCCAAGCGCCGTTCAGTTGCACATCCCCGTGTATCCGGATCGCACCACTCAAAGCCGCGCCGTTTTCTCCCTGGAAGGTGCCCCAGTTGGCGGATAGAGCAAACTTTTTGCCGGGCAGCAGCGTGGGTGATGCGGACATAGCAAAGGCCATGGCCGTGCCCGTATAAGCCTTGCTGATTTGACGACTGAGCAGGTCCAGGCGCAGGTTGATTGGCGTCAAATCGATGGGCTGAGCATTAGTGATGCCCTCTGCCCCCAAGGCGCCGAAAGCGCTGCTGCCGCCGTTCGCGTTCCCCACCGCCAGGTCCCCGGCAGCGTCGCTGGTGACCACGTGCGTGGGACCGGATTGAGCCGCCTTGCTGGCCGCGGAGGTTATGCCCGGCAACGTATAGGTATTGCTTGCCGTGCCGACGACTACTTGGTTCGCGCGGGTAACAGTGGCTCCAGCCCCAAAAGCCGCGGAGTTAACAAAATCCGCGTGCGCGTTCTCGCCGAAGGCCGAGGAATTCTGGCCGGTAGCCGACGAGTTGGCGCCTACAGCCGTGTTTGCCGTGGCTGCCCCGTTGGCATTCGCATTGTTGCCGATTGCCACATTGTTACTCCCCGCGCCGCTGGCATTGGCCCCCGCCCCGTTGGCTACATTGAAGCTTCCAGCCCCGCTGGCGTTGGCTCCGGTCCCGGTGGCGATGTTGTTGCCCGTGTCCCCACTGGCATTGGCCCCCTGCCCGGTGGCGATGTTGTTGCTGGTGTTGCCGCTGGCGTTGGCGCTGCTTCCAGTCGCGATGTTGTTACTGCCCGCACCGCTGGCGTTGGCAAAGTCGCCGTTGGCAGTGTTGCCGCTGTTGTCGCCGCTGGCGTTGGCCTCCGTCGATATCGCCGTGTTCACACTGCCTGTGCCGTGGGCGTCCGCCCTGTTTCCGATGGCGATGTTGTTGCTGAGACCGCTGCTACTGGCATTCGCGCGGTCCCCGATGGCCACGTTGGTGGCGCCGTCGCCGCTGGCGTTGGCTAGGCGTCCGTCGGCGGTGTTGGCGCTGGCCGCACCGTGGGCGTCAGAGTTGTTGCCCGTGGCCGTGTTGAAGCTCGCCGCGCCGCTGGCATTGGCCCCCGCCCCGTTGGCCACATTGAAGCTGCCAGCCCCGCTGGCATTGGCGCTTGACCCGTCGGCCGTGTTCTGGCTGGCATTGCCGCTGGCGTTGGCTAGCTCGCCGGCGGCCGTGTTGATACTGCCTGTCCCGCTGGCGTTGGAGATTCGCCCGGTCGTGGTGTTGAAGCTGTTGTCCCCGTTCGCCAGCGCCCCGCTCCCAATGGCGATGTTGCGGCTGTTAAGCCCGTGCGCATCCGCTGAGAAACCAAGAGCCACGTTGCGCGCGTTGTCCCCGCTGCCGTTGGCGAACTCCCCTTCGGCGATGTTGATGCTGTTGTCCCCGCTGGCATTGGCCTGCTGCGAGATCGCCGTGTTGGCGCTGTTGGTCCCGTGCGCATCCGCCTGGAAGCTGATGGCTACGTCCGAAGCGCTGTCACCCTTGGCGTTGGCCTGGAAGCCGATGGCCACGTTGTCCCCGGAGAACTGTCCCGCCCCGCTGGCGTTGGCCTGCTGCCCGATGGCCACATTAGCGCTGTTGTTATTGCCGCTGCCGTTGGCTGAGGTGCCGATGGCCACGTTGTTCCCCGTGTCGCCGCTGGCATTCGCCCCCCTGCCGCTGGCGAGGTTGGCGCTGTTATTCCCAGTGGCGTTGGCATTGGCCCCGCTGGCTACGTTGAAGCTGCCCGCCCCGCTGGCGTTCGCGCTCGACCCCTCGGCCGTATTCTGGCTGGCGTCCCCGCTGGCATTGGCCGCTTCCCCGTCGGCGGTGTTGATACTGCCTGTCCCGCTGGCGTTGGAGATTCGCCCGGTCGTGGTGTTGAAGCTGTTGTCCCCGTTCGCCAGCGCCCCGCTCCCAATGGCGATGTTGCGGCTGTTAAGCCCGTGCGCATCCGCTGAGAAACCAAGAGCCACGTTGCGCGCGTTGTCCCCGCTGCCGTTGGCGAACTCCCCTTCGGCGATGTTGATGCTGTTGTCCCCGCTGGCATTGGCCTGCTGCGAGATCGCCGTGTTGGCGCTGTTGGTCCCGTGCGCATCCGCCTGGAAGCTGATGGCTACGTCCGAAGCGCTGTCACCCTTGGCGTTGGCCTGGAAGCCGATGGCCACGTTGTCCCCGGAGAACTGTCCCGCCCCGCTGGCGTTGGCCTGCTGCCCGATGGCCACATTAGCGCTGTTGTTGTTGCCGCTGGCGTTGGCCGACGTGCCCATGGCCACGTTGTTGCCCGTGTCCCCGCTGGCATTGGCTCCCTTGCCCGTAGCAATGTTGGCACTGGTGGCGCCGGTCGCATTGGCCCCCGCACCGTTGGCTACGTTGAAGCTGCCGGCGCCCGAGGCATTGGCGCTCGATCCGTCGGCGGTGTTCTGGCTGCCATCTCCGCTCGCGTTCGCCGCTTCACCGGTCGCCGTATTGATGCTGCCTACGCCGCTGGCGTTCGAGATCCGTCCCGTTGCCGTGTTGAAACTGTTGTTCCCCTCCGCCATCGCCCCCGATCCGGTGGCGATGTTGCGGCTGTTGTCGCCGTGCGCGTCGGCGCGGTTCCCGGTGGCGATGTTGAAGCTGTTGGCTCCGCTGGCGTTGGTGGTAAACCCAGTGGCCGTGTTGGCGCTGTTGCTGCCGTTGGCGTTGGCCGCCTGCCCTACGGCCACGTTGGCTCCATTATCGCCGTGAGCGTCAGACTGGAAGCCGATGGCCACGTTGTCCCCGAAGTTGTTGCCGCTGGCGTTGGCCTGCTGCCCGATAGCCACGTTGGCGCTGTTGTTTGTGCCGCTGCCATTGGCTGACTTGCCGATGGCTACGTTGTTGCCCGTGTCCCCGCTGGCATTCGACAGGACACCGACCGCGACGTTATTGCTGCTGTCGCCCGTGGCCGTCGCAGTATTCCCCGTGGCAATGTTGGAGCTGCCGGTGCCGCTGGCGTTCACATTGAAGCCGGTAGCAATGTTGCGACTGCCGGCGCCATGTGCGTTGGCGCTCGATCCGGTTGCGATGTTGGCGCCACCGTCGCCGCTGGCATTGGCGAAAGCGCCCATCGCCTCATTGGAGCTGCCGGCCCCGCTGGCGTTGGCCACAAAGCCGGTCGCCGTGTTCAAACTGTTGTTACCGCTGGCATTGGCCGACTCCCCTGTGGCGATGTTGCTGCTGCTGTTGCCGCTGGCATTGGCGAAGGATCCGTCGACAGTATTGCTGCTGCTGTTGCCGCTGGCATTGGCGAAGGTCCCGGTCGCAGTGTTGCTGCTGCTGTTTCCGCTGGCATTGGCGAAGGACCCGCTGGCGGTGTTCAGACTACTGTTGCCGCTGGCATTGGCGAAGCTGCCGGTCGCCGTGTTATCGCTGAAGGTGTTGCCACTGGCGTTGGCCAGTTCCCCGGTCGCTGTGTTGGCGCTGCTGGTGCCGCTGGCATTGGCGGCGGCCCCGGTGGCGGTGTTGCCACTGCCCGTGCCGCTGGCATTGGCACCTTCCCCGCCGGCGGTGTTGAAGCTGTTGTTCCCGCTGGCATTGGCGAACGACCCGTCCGCGGTGTTGAAACTGCTGGCCCCGCTGGCGTTGGCGAAGGGCCCGGTAGCACTGTTGAAGCTGTTGTTCCCGCTGGCATTGGCCGCGGCCCCGGTGGCGTTGTTCTCACTGTTGTTGCCGCTGGCATTGGCGGAAACCCCGCTGGCGGTGTTGTCGCTGTTTGCACCGCTGGCGTTCGCGAATAAGCCATTGGCCACGTTGTTGCTGCCGTTGCCACTGGCGTTGGCGCTGGCTCCCATTGCCGTGTTACTGCTGCCCGTGCCACTGGCATTGGCGCGGTTTCCGTCTGCCGTGTTGCCGCTGTTGTCACCGCTGGCGTTGGCCAACTCTCCAGTCGCAACGTTGCCAAACGTGTTGTTCCCGCTGGCGTTGGCCGAGGTGCCCGCCGCCAAGTTACCGCTGTTGTTGCCGCTGGCATTGGCCGCACTTCCCAGGCCGATGTTGGTGCTGTTGGTCCCGCTGGCGTCGGTGGGCACTCGGGTGCCTACCGCCACCGCACCTCCGATGGCGATGTTCTGGCTGTTGTCGCCGCTGGCCTTGGCTAAGAATCCGCTGGCAATGTTGGTGCCGTTGACGCCGGCGGCGTTGGCCTGCTGGCCGATGGCGATGTTGCCGCCGTCATCTCCGTGGCTGTCGGCCAGGAAGCCGATGGCTACGTTGTCCCCGAAGTTGTTGCCGCTGGCGTTGGACTGCTGCCCGATAGCGATGTTGGCGCTGGTGTTAGTGCCGTTGGCGTTGGCTGCGGTCCCGGTGGCGATATTGTTGCCGCCATCGCCGATGGCGCTGGCCCCGTGGCCGCTGGCGATGTTGGCGCTCGTGTTCCCGGTCGCGTTTGCTGCCGCGCCACTGGCTAGGTTGAAGCTGCCGGCCCCGCTGGCGTTGGCGCTTGACCCATCCGCAGTGTTCTGGCTGCCGTTTCCGCTGGCATTCGCCGCTTCGCCGGTCGCCGTGTTGATGCTGCCTGTTCCGCTGGCGTTCGAGAACCGCCCGGTGGTCGTGTTGAAGCTGTTGTCCCCGTTCGCCACAGCCCCGCTGCCGATAGCGATATTCCGGCTGTTCGCGCCGCTCGCGTTGCTCTCGAACCCGGTGGCGATGTTGCGGCTGTTATCCCCACCCGCGTTGGCGAACCAGCCGGTGGCGATGTTGATGCTGTTGAGGCCGTGAGCGTCGGTCTGTTGCCCGATCGCGACATTCGCCCCGTTGTCTCCGTGGGCGTCAGCCTGGAAGCCGATGGCTACGTTGTCCCCGAAGTTGTTGCCGCTGGCGTTGGCCTGCTGCCCAATGGCGATGTTGGCGCTGGTGTTGCTGCCGTTGGCGTTGGCGCTGGTTCCGCTGGCGATGTTGTTGCCGCCGTCGCCGGTGGCCGTGGCACCTTTGCCCTGGGCGATGTTGGCACTGCCCGCGCCGCTCGCGTTGGCCTGTGCTCCGCCAGCCAGGTTGAAGCTGTTGTTGCCGCTGGCGTTCGCGCCGGTTCCTGTTGCTACGTTCTGGCCGGAAGTGCCGCTGGCGTTGGCCTGAAAGCCGCTGGCGTTGTTCGAACTGCCGTTCCCTCCGGCGTTGGCCTGCGAACCAGTGGCCACATTGTTGCTGTTGTCGCCGGTCGCGTTGGCAAAGGTACCGGATGCGATGTTCCCGCTGTTGGCGCCATGGGCGTCAGCAAAGTCTCCGGTGGCCATATTGGCGCTGTTGTCGCCGCTGGCGTTGGCCATCGTCGAGATCGCGGTGTTGACGCTGCCTGTGCCCGTAGCGTTGGCCCGGTTCCCGATGGCGATGTTGTTGCTCAGACCGTTGCTGCTGGCGTTGGCGCGGTCCCCGATGGCGACGTTGGTGGCGCCGTCGCCGCTGGCGTTGGCCAGGCGCCCGTCGGCAGTATTGGCGCTGCCGTTACCGTGAGCATCGGAGTTGTTTCCCGTGGCGGTGTTAAAGCTCCCCGCTCCGCTGGCATTGGCTCCTGTTCCGTTGGCCACGTTGAAGCTGCCGGCCCCGCTGGCGTTGGCCGAGTGCCCGTCCGCTGTGTTCTGGCTGCCGTCTCCGCTGGCGTTAGCCGCTTCGCCGGTCGCTGTGTTGATGCTCCCCGCACCGCTGGCGTTCGACAGTCGTCCTGTGGCGGTATTGAAACTGTTGTCGCCCTGGGCTTGCGCTCCCGATCCGATAGCGGTGTTGCGGCTGCTGTTCCCCTGAGCATTCGCTTGGTTGCCGATGGCAATGTTGGCGCTGCCCATCCCGCTGGCATTGGCAAAGTCACCCATCGCCGCGTTGCCGCTGTTGTCGCCGCTGGCATTGGCGCTGACACCGTTCGCCATGTTGACGCTGTTGTTCCCGCTGGCGTTGGCGCTGGCCCCGGTTGCGGTGTTGGCGCTGTTGTCGCCGTGGGCGTCGGCCTGTGCCCCGCTGGCCAAGTTGGTGCTGCCCTTACCGCTCGCGTTGGCAGAGATCCCGGTCGCGGTATTCTGGCTACCGTCGCCACTGGCGTTGGCGCCGTTTCCGAAAGCGGTATTGCCACTGCCTGCACCGCTGGCGTTGGCGTTGGTTCCGCAGGCAACGTTGTTGGTCGAACCAGCGGCACTGGCACCTTGCGGACCTAATGCGGTCGCGCCATCAACACTCCCGGCGCAGATGAACTGCGCTTCCGCCGGAAGCGCAAGGACACAGCCCACAGCAACTACGAGTGCGAACACAACAATCCGCGACGACTGGGATTTCATCGCTAACCTCCACAGTGAGAATCGAGGGGGCCCTGGGCAAAAAGGGGGGGAGTAATGGGGCGATACTATATGCGTACGCGCTACACAATGTCCAGACAAATCCCGACATCTTTTCACAAGAACGCTGGCCCCCTTGGGTTCTGGTCGTAAGTTACATGTTTGCCTTGCCTTACGAGGAAGCAGGGCTGCGTGGCCTGTCCGCGCAAGCTTGCTCTCTTACGTGCCAGCAGGGAAGGCGGGCTTCAAACTGGCGCGAAAAACTGAATTTAACCAGCCACCTCCAGCGGGCGGACACGCCAAATCCTGAGCTGGACGAGCCGACGTTCACACCGCTAGCGGCGATGCCGATCTGGCCCGATATCGTGAGAGTTAGTGCTGCCCGACGGCAGAACGTTACACAGGTTTCTCCGTCACAGGAAATGGACGTGCATACCGCGGGGGTGGGCGGGTCGAGAAACTGCCCCCGTCAGGAGGAACCAAAGATTTTGCCGCAGATCAACGCAGAAAGACACAGACCCCTGGACCTACAGTTGCGGTCATTCCCGATCTGCGTTCATCTGCGTTCCTCAGCGGCTATTTTTCTATCTGTGCTCCGTGTATAAGTGGAGAGCGAGCGTGACTCCACCAAGCAAGCCGGTCTCATATTCTTAAACAAGAGGGAGCAAGAATGAACTCAATCGGGAAAACGCGTCCTATCCTAAGCGTCACCATGAGAATCGTTCTACTAGTGGCGCTGATCAGCTTGGAATTGTCTGCGCAGTCCGTTGCGGGTGGCAACCAGAGCACGGCCACAAAGAGCGCCGATGCCACAGCATCAAACACAGTCAAAATCTTTCCCGGCGCTGACGTTCGCGCAGCTTTTGAAAAGGGTTCTCCTCTGCTGACCAAGGACAACCGTAATTATTGGATGATCGCCGGCCGGCGCGACAAGCCCGGCCAAGCCGAGCTCCACGAGAAGGATCTGGATATCTTCTATGTTCTTCAAGGGTCAGCTACATTCATCACTGGCGGCAAGATGGTGGATGGCAAAACGACGGCGCCGGGAGAGGTGCGCGGCGCGAGCATCGAAGGCGGAGAAGTCCACACACTCTCCAAAGATGACGTGGTTATCATTCCGCCAGGAGTACCCCATTGGTTCAAAGATGTGCAAGGCGTCTTCTTGTATTACGTCGTGAAGGTGCAGCAACCATAGGCATGACCGCCAACCTGTCGCGGACACTTGTCTAAAACGCCAAGAACGAAATCGGAACGTGATGAACCGCCGCCACCGCGAGGCTGCGGGAGCAGAGTCCAAGCTAGAACAGCCTGAGTATTTGTTTTTTGTTGACATTGCATTTGATTTTCATATAATGCAACGCCGTGCCGCATTCTAAGACAGTGCCTGCGTCCAAGTCTCCGTATCAAGTCCAGGTCATCGACCGGGCGTTGTCCATTCTCGAGATGCTTTCTGCTCAAGGTCCGGATCTTGGGTTGGGCGAGATTTCCAACAAGCTTCAACTCCACAAGAGTACGGTGCACCGTCTGATCATGGTTTTGGAGCGGCACAAGCTGGTGGAACGGAGCTCGGTCAACGGCCACTATCGTCTGGGCTTAAAGCTTTTCGAGCTGGGAACCAGGGCGGTTGCCCAGCTCAATCTCCGCGAGCGGGCGCGGCCTTTTCTGGAGAGGCTGGTCTTGGAGACCAGCGAGACGGTTCACCTCTGCGTTCTCGACGATGCGGAAGTCGTCTACCTGGACAAGGTCGAGCCGGAAAGATCCGTGCGCATGGCCACCAGCGTCGGACGCCGGAATCCAGCTCACTGCACCGCTGTCGGCAAGGCGATGATGGCCTATCTGCCGCAGGCCCAGGTGGAATCGATCATTCGCAAGCATGGAATGAGAGCTATCACCGCCCGTACCATCACCAGTCTTGTCGAGCTCAAAAAAGAATTTGACGCCATTCGCGGACGCGGATATTCGGTCGACAACGAGGAAATTGAAGAAGGTGTGCGCTGCGTGGGTTGTGTGGTGCGGAATTTTTCCGGCGAGCCGGTGGCGGCAATCAGTATTTCCGGACCGGCGTTTCGCCTGACGCCACAGAAGGTTCCGGTTGTTGCCATCGCAGTTATGGCGGGGGCAAATGGTTTGTCTGAGGACTTGGGATTCAAAGAGGCACGCAGTGCTTCAGGCAATATTGTGGCAAACGCAACTGTGGAAGCGTAAGGTACTCAACTTCGGCATATGCCGAAATTTTTTTTGCGCAAAAGTCAGAGTAAAACTACATACCACATTGCGAGACATAGAAACTTAGAAAATTCGGGAGCGATGGAGGCTCCAACCATGAAGATCAAACTGCTCGCTTGGTCAACTTGTCTGCTGGGTCTCAGCGGAGTCCTAAATGCACAGATCACAAGCGCGACCCTAGCTGGAACGGTGACTGACAAAACCGGCGCAGTGGTGATCGACGCCAAAGTTACGGCAACCAACACCGGCACGAATCTCCAGCGCTCGGTGAAGACGAACGCCCAGGGAGAATACCGGATTGAATTCCTGCCGGTCGGCCAATATTCGGTGCTTGTTGAGGCCGCCAGCTTCAAGAGGTTCGTCCAAACCGGCGTGACTCTCGAAATTGGCCAGACTGTGCGTGTGGATCCGACTCTGGACGTGGGTGCTACGGGCGAGACCATCGAAGTCTTGGCGGTGGCTCCTCTCGTGAATACAAGCAATCCCGAACTCGGGCGCACGGTGGGGAACCAGGAGATCGTGGACCTGCCCATCGTCAACCGCAACGTTTATACCTTGCTTGACTTGACCCCGGGCGTGCAGCGGAATGAGAACAGCATCGTTCTCGGCTATCCGGAGCAGCGCACCCTTGTCAACGGAGGCGTCGATGGTGGCGCCGGCTCAGTGAACTATTTTCTGGATGGCGGCGTCAACATTACCGGCTTGCGCAACACCGGCAACATTCTGCCCAATCCGGACGCTATTCAAGAATTCAGGGTCCAAACCAATAACTACAACGCTGAATATGGACGCTTCTCCAGCGGCGTGATCAACGTGCTGACCAAGTCGGGCTCAAATGCGTTTCATGGCTCGGCATTTGAATTCGTGAGAAACACGGTTTTGAACGCTAATACCTGGGGCAATACGACATCGGGAACGCCGCCCCTGCACCGCAACCAATTTGGCGTGACCTTCGGCGGCCCAATCGCGAAGGACAAAACGTTCTTCTTTGCTTCTTATTCCGGTCTGCGCCAGAACACGAGCACGTTTCTTAACGGAGCCATCGTTCCGACGGCGTTGGAGCGAGCGGGAAACTTTTCGCAATCGGCGGTGAAGCCGATCAATCCAGTCACGCACGCTGCCTTTCCCGGCAACATCATCACCACTCCCGATCCGGTGGCAATGAACATCATCAACCAGTTCATCCCGGTGGCGAACGTCCCCGGGACGAACCAGTGGCAAGGGTTCGTGCCCAGCCCGTTTAGCACAGATGAGTTCCTGGGCAAGATCGATCACAACCTGAGTGAACGTCAGCAGCTCACGGCCAGTTATTTCGAAACTAGCGGGACCAATACCGTCGCGGCGGGCGCGGGGAATCTTCCCTGGTCACGACAGCAATTTGACTGGCGCCAGCACGAAGCCAATGTCAGCGACACCTGGGCCATAGGCCCAAATAAGATCAACCAAGCTTGGTTGACCTACACGCGAAACTTCGGTGGCCGGCTGAATGTTCCACAAAACTCACTGGCAGGCCTGGGATCGCTACAGACGGTTCAAGGAACTCCTTCACTTCCGCAAATCACCGTCACGAACTTCTTTAACCTGACGCAAGCTATAGCCGGCCCGCTGGCGGGCACGAATTTCTACTCCGCCCGCGACACCTTCAGTTACAACCATGGGCGTCATGCTCTCAAGTTCGGCGGCGAGGCGTCGCTTGACAAAGACATTCAGCAAACCTTGTTGAACAACTACGGCGCTTTCACCTTTAATGGAACTGTAACGAGTAATGGAACGGCATCGAAGGGGAACGCCCTGGCGGATTTCGAACTCGGACTGCCCAGTTCTCTCTCCCAAGATGCCCCGGTCACCGGCTACACCAATACCTGGTACACCGCGCTCTTTGCCCAGGACGACTTCCGCATTCACCCTCGCTTCACTTTGAATCTGGGCGTCCGCTGGGATGTGCAGACACCGTCTACGGATCCCCAGAACAAAGAAAGCACTTACGTTCCGGGCGCGCATTCGACTGTGAATCCCGCGGCGCCCGCGGGACTACTCTTCCCCGGAGATCCGGGAGTAGGTCGCGGCATCATCTCCACATCATGGACCCACGTGTCGCCCAGAGTGGGTTTTGCCTGGGATCCGATGGGGAACGGCAAGACCTCAATTCGCGGCGGCGCCGGTGTCTTTTATGGCAGCCTGTCCGGCAACGAGTGGAACACCACATCGAACTTCGAGCCGTTCGCCATCCGTTTGACATTCAACAACAACAACAGCTCCACCAAGAGCACCGGCGCGACGCTGAGCAACCCTTACCGTGGCTTGGCCGGAGGCGACCCATTTCCCTACAACGGCCAATTCGTGAGCGGAGGCTCGATCTTTGGGCCATCACCAAACTTTCACTGGCCCTATACGTATCAGCTCAATTTCTCAGTCCAGCGCCAGGTCACCTCAAGCCTGGCGGTGAGCGCCAGCTACGTCGGATCGTTGAGCCACGACCTTCCTTTTGCCGTGGACCTCAACTATCCGAGTCTGGTCGCGACGCCGACGACTCCGGTTTTGCCCACGAATGTTCAAGCGCGGCGGCCAAATCCGGCATTCGGCGCCGTGCTGTCAATGCAATCGGGCCAGACGGCTTCTTATAACGCGCTGCAAATCACGGCGACGCAGCGGACCTCGCGCCATGTGTCTTTCAATGCCTTTTATATCTACAGCAAGACCTTTGACAGCGTCCAACTCCAGAACAGCACTACGCAAGCGCTGGTACAGGACTTCACCGCTATGAGCGCTGACCGAGGGCGGGCGGATACCGATATGCGCCATCAGGTAGTCGTAGCCATGATCTGGCAACCGGACTACTATACCGGTGGAAACGGCGTGCTGCGCCACGTCACGAACGGATGGTCGATCTCGCCGATCCTGAAAGTGCACAGCGGTTTTCCCTTCACTGTGTTAAACGGCGCCGATGCCAACCTCGATGGCAACAACACCGATCGAGCTCGGCTTGTGAGCGATCCTATGAGCGGCAATTGCCTGAACGGATCGGCCGTAGGCGCGGCGGCGTGTTGGTTTAACAACGCGGCGTTTGTCAGAAATCCTGCGACACCCGGGGCTCCGATTGACGGAAACTCCCCACGAAACTTCTTGAACCAACCCAGTTATAGGGATGTGGACCTGGCGATCTTTCGCACGTTCAAGGTCAGCGAGCGTTTCAATGTCCAGTTCCGAGGAGAAGCGCTGAATGTCTTCAACATGGTAAGTTTGAATGCTCCCAACGCTACCGCTCCGGCCAGTCCGTTGGCGCCGGGTAATTTTGGAGCGATCACCAGCGCTCAAACCATGCGCCAACTGCAACTTGGTCTGCGGGTTGCCTTCTAGGAAGCGAACGGCACTTGGAGGAGGAGATGGAAAACGTAGACGCTTCATCCGACGTGATGGTTGTGACCAGCGCGCAGGCCGCGCGGAGTTCACCCGAACCGGGGTTGACGCGTTTGGTCGGGGCCTTCAACGAGAAACTGTTTTTGGCGGAGCATCGCATGGAGAAAGGTTGGGTTGGCTCCGCCCACAGCCATCCCCATGAGCAGGTTGTTTACGTTATCTCCGGCCATCTGAGGGTCGCCTGCGCAGGTAGGACGTTCGACGTCCGACCCGGCGATAGCTTCGTGGTGCGCGGGGGCGTGGAGCACCAGGCCACCGCCATGGAGGCCAGCCACGTCATCGACGTATTTACTCCTTGTCGAAACGATTATCTGTAAGGGAGAGCTGCCATGCGTAACCTGATGTCGTCAGCCGTGCTGTGCGCCAGCCTGTTGCTTTGTACGCGGGCGCAGGCCGGGCCGCATCTCCAGGCGATCAAGGTGTCCGTCACAAACCCTTCTTCGGAAGAGCGGCTTCGAGAGCCTATCGTGATCCCTATTTCCGCTTTGCGGCAGATCGCTCCGGATTTGCGTGCCGGTTCATTAGTCGTCACGATGACCCATGCAAGCGACCTGCAGCAAGATGCGGCCACGCTCCAGACAACGGAGATTCCCTCCCAGGTAGACGATCTCGACGACGACGGCAAGGCGGACGAGTTGGCTTTTCAACTCAATTTGAAGCCGCACGAAACCTGCATCGTGACCATCAGCTATGGCGAGCCGGAGCGAGTTTTTAAGATTCGCGGAGACTATCCCCCACAAACCGACGCGTTGTTTGCCAACAAGATTCAGGGCCTGGGCTGGGAGTCTGACAAGAATGCCTGGCGCATTTATTTCGATCCTAGGAATGCCATCGACCTTTACAGTAAGCGCCGTTCGATGCTCATGCTCAAGAGATTTGCCACGCCGGAATTCGACTATCACGCCGAATCCCCGGACGGGCGGGACACCTACGACGTCGGCGATGCGCTGGGGATCGGTTCCGTGGCGGCTTGGGTTGATCGAAAGCTGATCAAGGCTGCCGATGTGCGCGCGCGAAGCTACCGCGTGATCTCCACCGGACCCGTGCGTGCGATCGTCGAGATTACTTACGAAGGCTGGAAGGCCGCAGGCCGCCAACTGACGGTGCGATCGCGCATTACGCAATGGGCAGGAGATCGCGGCTTCTACCAGGCGATCAGTTCTGATTCCGGTCCGGATTTTACGTTCACGACGGGGCTGCCGCTTAAGGCGAAGGTTCCGGCGTTTCACTCAGACGCCGGAAGGACGTGGCTTGCGAGCTGGGGTGAGCAAGTGGTCAAGCCGGGAGCGCACCAAACGGAACCAGTTGCGGGAACCAATCTTGGCCTGGGCATAGTCATGATCAAGCCGCTCGCGGCTGCCTCCGCGGACGATCCTTCCAATCATCTGCTCACATTTGCTGCCGAAAGTGGCGGTGCCGCGTGGTACACGCTGGCCGCGTGGGATCAGGAAGGCAGCAACGACCGGCTGGGAGTCGCTGAAGAGAGAGCCTCCGTGGTGACTCCTCATCCAGGCATTCAAGGCAAAGATCTGTTCATTCAGAACATACAGAAGACCGCGCGGATGTTCGATGAACCGGTCCAAGTGAAGGTGCTCTCGGCGAAGCCGGCTGCGCAATCCGCTCCTCCGGATACCCTGACGCCGTCCGCGCCCAAAACTTATGCTCAGGCGATCGCACTTTTGCAGGCGGAGATTGACAGAACCGTAGCCCAATGGGAACCGATCTTGAAAGCGCAGCCTGAGGACAGCATCACCACGCATAAGGGCCTGGGATTCTTCACTGACGGCGACAACCAAACGGGGGAATGGAAAGTCCAGCAGGGATACTTCTGGACCGGCAGCTTCTGGGTGGGGCAGCTTTGGAAGATGTACGCGCACACACACGACGAAAAATATCGTCGCTGGGCGGAGCTGTGGAACTCACGCCTGCTCGGCGCAGAGCTGCAGCAGAATCATGATGCCGGCTTCCTTTATTACTATTCGTCGGTTCTGGGCTATAAGCAGACTGGCTCTAGGGAGTTCAAAGATAGCGCGCTCAGGGCAGCGCAACGGCTTTCTCAGTTGTACAATCCTCAAACGCACCTGGTGGCTGCCTGGGATGTAAACGGTGACGATTCGATCGTGGACACCATGATGAACCTGCAAATCCTCTGGTGGGCAAGCGAGCAAACGGGTGATCCCCAATGGCGCGATCTGGGTTTGAAGCATGCGTCTCGGACCGCCGAATGGTTCCTCCGCCCAGATGGATCGGTGATCCAGTCGGTTCACTACAACCCCGGGGACGGGCGCCAGCATGTGGAGCTGCGCGGCGGCACAGCGCGCAATGTAGCTCTTGACTTGCCCAATCAGAGCGCGCCGGGTGAAGTGCTCTTCCGCCACACCCATCAAGGATTTGGTCCCGGCACAACATGGTCGCGCGGAGCTGCCTGGGCGCTCTACGGCTTCAGCACAGCCTACGCGGCCACCCACGATCCGGGAATGCTTGCGGCCGCGGAGAAGGTCGCGGGCTACATCATCAACGAGTTACCCGACGATGGTGTGCCCTGGTACGACTTTGACGACGAAGGCGTCCACTATCGCAACCGGGACAGTTCTGCAGCGGCCATCATTGCTGATGGCTTGCTTGAACTGTCGCATCAAGTCGCAGATCGCGATAAAGCCGACGGCTATCGGCAACAAAGCCGCCGGATCACGCAATCGCTGATCGATCGTTATCTTTCGCCGGTGGGAATTCTCCGTCACGGATGCAGCACACGACCGGCTGACGGCGCGCTGGCTTACGGACAATACTTTTTGCTGGAGACCTTGCTCGCGCTTGAAGACGACGCGAGCAAAGCGAGTTCTCTCCGGGAGCGTGGGCGATGAAGCGATTTCCCGGGGGACTCAAGTGAAGATTAAAGACGCCAAGGTTATCGTCTGCAGTCCCGGCAGAAACTTCGTCACGCTGAAAGTCACGACGGAAGACGGTATCTCGGGCTTGGGCGACGCCACACTCAATGGCAGGGAACTGGCCGTCGCCAGCTATCTGACCGATCATGTGATTCCTCTCCTAATTGGTCGCGATGCCACCAGGATCGAAGACACGTGGCAGTATCTATATAAAGGAGCATATTGGCGCCGTGGGCCGGTGACCATGAGCGCGATCAGTGCTGTTGATACGGCATTGTGGGACATCCGGGCCAAGCAGCTGAACGTTCCCCTCTACCAATTGCTCGGGGGAGCTTCGCGGGATGGAGTTCTGGTCTACGGGCACGCCAGCGGTTCGGACGTCGAAGCCACGGTTGACGCTGTCGGCAAGTATCTCAAGCTCGGCTATAAAGCCATTCGCGCTCAATCCGGCATCCCGGGGATGAAGAGTACCTACGGCGTCGGACGCGGCGACATGTATTACGAGCCGGCCGAGAAAGATGCTCCGCCGGAAAACAGTTGGTCGACCGAACACTACCTGAATTTCGCGCCCCAACTTTTTGCCAGGCTGCGCAAAGAGTTTGGAGAAGAGGTTCATTTGCTGCACGACGCGCACCACCGGCTTACGCCGATCGAAGCCGCGCGTCTGGGCAAGGCTCTTGAGCCCTTTCATCTGTTCTGGCTGGAAGATCCGACGCCGGCAGAGCTGCAAAGTCGTTTCCGCCTGATCCGGCAACACACCACAACTCCGCTGGCCGTGGGTGAGGTCTTTAACACAGTTTTTGATTGCCAGGAGTTGATTCAGGAACAGCTCATTGATTACATCCGAACTACTGTCGTGCACGCCGGTGGAATCACCCACCTAAAAAAGATTGCCGCGCTCGCGGAGCTCTATCAGGTCCGAACCGGGAGCCACGGAGCAACCGATCTGAGTCCGGTATGCATGGCCGCCGCGCTGCATTTCGATGTGAGTGTGCACAATTTCGGTATTCAGGAGTACATGCGGCACACTCCTGAAACGGACATGGTTTTTCCCCATGCCTACTACTTCAAGGACGGATGGATGCACCCAGGAGAGAAGCCGGGGCTGGGGGTTGAAATCGACGAAAAGCTCGCCGTCCAGTTCCCCTATCAGCGGGCGTACCTGCCGGTGAATCGCAAACTCGATGGGACGATGCATGACTGGTAAAACGGACTTTACTCAATTCTGGATCATCAGAGCGATGCGCAAGAGCATTCTATTGGTGGCCCTGGGAGCCGCCTTGCCCGCGCCGGCTCAAACGGCTGACCTCGACACGAAGCCAACAAAGCCGGCGAAGCCGCCGGATCCAGTCTCTACCGTTCAATTCTCCGATGATGTCTCCAAGTTTCTGGGCCAAGAGTTATCCGCCCACCTTGCTGATGTGCGGCCCGCGCCAGGGCATGATTTATTTGGTCTTGATCCAGCGCCCGAGCGTGTACTGGGAGTGCCGACCTCCGGCGAATTCAGCTGGGGCACCTTTCTTCGCGCTCTGGCTTCCTACGCGGAGCTCTCTGGCGACCGTACTCTGGCGGGAAGAGATCTTCCCCAGGTTATCGGCAAGGCAGGATTAATCGAGGCGCGGCGGGGAGGCAAGGCGTTTGCTCAGATGTACGCGGCCATGGCTCTGCGCAGCTTTGGGACAGATCTGAACGCGAATCCACTATGGCGATCGCTCACACCGCAGGAACAGGAAGAATGGCGTTCACTCCTCGACCCTTCGAGGTTTTACGACCGGCAGACGCGCCACGTCATTAATCTGCCCGAGAATTATTTCGGTGTTGCCGCCCGCGTGGTCGCGATCGACTACCAACTGGGAATCATCAACGACCGCGTTTTTGTCGACGATGTGTTGAACCGGGCAGCGGAGCAGTTCACCGGCGGAGCGTTGTACTCAGATGACAATGTCCCGACGGGTCGGTTTGACCGATATTCCAACGAGTACGCTCGCTATGTCTACGATGCTGCTGAAGGTGTTGGGCGGCAAGACGTGATGCGAGCTTTAGAGCCCACTTTGAGGACGCAGATGCTCACGTGGTGGGACTTGCTTTCGCCTGATGGTTACGGCTACCCCTGGGGCAGAAGCCTGGGGGTGATCAGCTACATCGACACCATGGAGATCGTCGGATTTCTAGGGCTACATCCGCAGTTTCGACCGGCGCCGCTCCCGCAGTTGGCCGCGGCCTACTATGCCGCCTGGCAGTCGTTGCTTAAGAATTACCAGCCGGAACGGCATTTGTTGAATGTGCTTGGCTTTGGACGTGGCAATTACAGCTACATCAACGCCGAACGTGAATGGCAGCAAACCACCGCGTTCCTGGGAAAAGTTTCGGGCGCGCATAAGGCCTTCATCGAGGCCATGCGCGCGGAGCAGATTACGTCCTTTTCCCCCCGACTCGATCTGCCGCAGGTAGCGCGCTTTGAGTACTTCCGCGCGGGCAACCGCCCGGCGGGCGTGTGGCTGGTGCGTCAAAAGGACATCCGTTTTGCTCTGCCGATAACAACCGGCACCAAGGCCGGCGTATCAGACTATCTTCCCGCGCCGTATGATTTGACGGGCTTCGCCCCACCAGTCGAGCAACTGTTGCCCACCACCACTCCCTACATTCAACTTGCCGACGGGACTACGATTGTGGCCGGTGACGGGGCTGACGAAATTCATCCCGCTGAGAACGGTCGGAGCCTGCGCGCCGTTTGGCGCAAATGGGTCATTGTGGGAGGCAAAGCCGGCCAGACCGTCGAGCCCGGACTGGTCACGGAGATCGTATGGAGCGTCGCCGGGAACAAGCTTACCCGCTCGGAGAGAATCTCAGCCGCAAAACCTGTCTTCATCAAGCGATTCTGGGTGGCGATTCCGAGCACAGCAACAACTGCGTCTACTACGCTGGACGGCACGCGCCGCGAGGATACGTTACAAGGAGAAGAAGGCGATCTCCAGATTTCGGTCGACCAAAGTTCGTTTCCGTTGAGGGTCTGGTTGCAGGCGACAGGTGACTTGCCTGTGGGCAAAGGCAGCCGTGGGCCGGTGCCTCTTGTGCTGAATCTCGAAGCCGAAGGACTCGCGGTCAAGCCTGGCTCCGACCTGGCCTGGAAGCTTTCTTTGCGAAGCTTTGGGCGCGGGCAAGATCAAGATGGCAGTCGCGGCGGGAGCCCTAAAGCGTGTTTCAAAGAGATGATTCGTAAAAGCCCTCACCACCCCACGACGCGGGGTGATTGCATGAACCAAAAACTCCAGTCGATCCAGGATGCAACGGATCACCAAGAAGAGCGCCGGAGGCGCGTCAAGAAGGTAGCCCAGCGCGTCAGCGCTGGGAATGGTTCGATAATGAAGACAAGCGCCGGAGGCGCGGCACAAGCGTCTCCCGCCGCGCGTAGGCCATCGAATTCGTGTCGCCCCTCCGGGGCTGGAAACCGTTTTTACAGCGTACCCAGGGCTTACGCCCTGGGCTACCTTCTTGACGCGCCTCCGGCGCTGATCTATTTGGTTCACGGCAATATGGATCGCCTGCACTCCCACCAGGAGTTTCCAGAGAGGGCACGACCCAGCCTATGCCTTCAGGCATGGGTGAGCGAAGCGAAATCGTGCCATAAAGACGCAAGAAAATCACAGGCTTTAGCCCCTGGCGCGCACGGTGCATTAGGCTCTGAAGGCATTTTTGAAACACGCTCTAATCATGACAGCGAAGACTCAATCAATTCCAGGAAGGCGGAGCACATTCATGGGATATCCTGACCTCGATCTCACGGGCAAGACTGCGGTGGTGATCGGCGGAACGTCTGGCATCGGCAGAGCGTTGGCCAAGGGCTTGGCTCAAGCCGGCGCGAATGTAGTGCCAACCGGGCGCCGCACCGAGCTGGTGCAGGCAGTTGCCGGCGAGATCGAAGCCATCGGCCGTAAAGCCCTGGTAGCGCCCAGCGACGTTACCGACCGTTCGAGTATGCAATCCCTGCTCGAGACGACGGTGCGCAAGTTTGGAAGCGTAGAGATTCTGGTGAACTGCGCCGGGCGGACCAAGCGCACGCCTACGCTGAACGTTTCCCAAGAAGAATGGAACGGGATTATGGAAACCAATCTGAACGGAACGCTTTTGGCCTGCCAGATCTTCGGTCCACACATGATCCAAAGGAAGTACGGCCGCATCGTGAACATCGCTTCGCTGGGTTCTTTCGTGGCCCTTTACGAGGTCGCGGCTTACTCGGCCAGTAAAGCGGCGGTAGCTTCGCTTACAAAATCGCTGGCCGTCGAGTGGGCGCGCCACGGGGTCTGCGTCAATGCAATTGCGCCGGGTCTTTTCCGCACCGACTTGAACGCTGCACTCCTCGATGGCACGCCCAGGGGAAAGGAGTTCTTGGTGCGCACGCCCATGGGGCGATTCGGAAACGTAGAAGAGCTGGTTGGAGCGGCTGTGTTTCTGGCGTCCGACGCCGCAAGCTTTGTGACCGGACACCTTCTGACAGTCGACGGAGGCTTCCTGGCCAGCGGAGTGAACCAGTGACAAACCAAGTTCAGGAGTGAATAGAAAATGAGCACGCAAGCAACGTCATTAGCGGAAAAGATGGTCTTTAGAAAAACTCATCAGAAAGTTGGCCGCAACCTTTTCGTGACGCCCGCCAACAGCACCAACCGGCATCTTTCTTATGCACGCATTATTTTGAACCAGACGACTCCATCCGTGTCGTTTGACAATGGAAGCCGCGAGACCGGGCTGATTTGTCTCTCGGGAAGCGCCGTACTCAGCGTGGCCGGCGCCAGCTTCAGCTTCGGCCAGTACGATTCCATCTACATACCGCGCGACAGCCGAATTGATATCACAACCACTGCGAGCGTCGATTTTGCCGAGTTTTCCTGCGATGTCGAAGGCCGGTATCCGCTACAGTTTGTTGCCTACGCGGAAATCTCTAAAGATCCAAAGCTCAAATTCAGCACCGGGAAGCCGGGACAGTCGCGCCACCTGAACATTTGTCTGGGCAACAACGTTCAGGCTGGGCGTCTGCTGGCTGGATTCACCATCTCCGAACCGGGAAACTGGACAAGTTGGCCGCCTCACGAACACGCGAAGATGCTGGAGGAAATGTATGTGTATATCAACATGCCGGCTCCCGCGTACGGTCTGCAGCTTGTCTATAAAGATACCGACTATCCCGAACTCGTGGTGCCAGTGCGCGAGGGAGACGCGGTGCTGATGCCCGCCGGATATCACCCGAACGTTGCGGTTCCCGGCCACAACATCGCCTTCCTGTGGGCCATGGGCGCGCATCGGGAAAAAGAGGATCGCCAGTTCGGCGTGGTTAACATACAACCGGATTTTAACCAAGGTGGATCGGGCTTGGAAGCGAGCCGCAAGTAAGGAGGAATCGATCTGAGTTGTTGTGTCCCGACCGGGTGGAGCAGGCCTTGAGGCCTGCGGTAGAGGCTGCTAAATTTGCAGGCTTTAGCCGCTGAGGGAAATCGCTGGGCTACATCAACTCTGCAACTGCTATAGCTCCGAAGAGACTTCAAGGATTGTTGTATGGAGAAGGAAAACGTTATTACCAGCTTGCCGGGAGGGCAAAGTGCCTCAACCGCGGCGGCGCCGCCGGCGGCCACGACTGGTGTCACAGTCAAGATCGGTCACTACCGCTGGACCATTTGCGCCTTGCTGTTCTTTGCCACGACCATGAACTATGTAGACCGGCAGATCCTCGGGCTGCTGGCGCCAACGCTCGAGAAGAGTATCGGCTGGAACCAGATTCAGTACGGTTACATCGTCAGCGCTTTTCAAGCTGCCTATGCCATCGGTCTCTTGCTGATGGGCCGGGTCATGGACCGGATTGGCGCGCGTGTCGGATATGCGCTCTCCATCGGGCTCTGGAGCCTTTCCGCGGCTGCGCATGCCTTGGCGCGAACGCCGTTGGGATTTGGGATGGCACGCTTCGCGCTCGGTGTCGGGGAAGCGGGAAACTTTCCGGCGGCCATCAAGACGGTGGCGGAGTGGTTTCCCAAGAAGGAAAGGGCGCTGGCCACCGGCATATTCAATTCCGGCACCAACCTCGGCGCGACCATCACACCGCTGGCCGTGCCCTGGATCGTGGGCCGTTTTGGGTGGCAGTTCGCCTTCCTTTCTACAGGAGTGCTGAGCGCCGTACCAATCTTTTTCTGGGTCAGGATGTACCGCAGGCCGCAAGAACATCCGCGCCTGGGGACCGCAGAACTACACTACATTCAGAGCGATCCCTCCGAGCCAACAGCAAAAATTGCTTGGCTTCGCCTGCTGCCTCACCGGCAGACCTGGGCCTTCCTTATAGGGAAGTTCTTGACCGATCCTATCTGGTGGTTCTTTCTCTTTTGGCTGGCGAAGTTTTTGAGTACGGAGTACGGGCTGTCTCTAACCAAAATGGGGTTGCCTCTGGTGATCATCTACAATGCCGCTTCGGTGGGAAGTATCTTCGGCGGCTGGCTCCCGGCGAAGCTGCTGAAAGCGGGCTGGACAGTCAACCGTGCCCGCAAAAGCGCCATGCTGTTATGCGCGCTCGCCGTGGCGCCCGTTGTGCTTGCGGCCACAGCGCACAGCTTGTGGGTTGCCGTGGGACTGATCAGTCTGGCCGTAGCCGCGCATCAGGGCTGGTCAGCGAATATTTTCACGTTGGTCTCGGACATGTTCCCGCAGCGGGCGGTGGCCTCTGTGGTCGGCATCGGAGGCTTTGGTGGAGCGGTGGGCGGAATGTTCATCGCGACCTTCGCCGGCTGGATCTTACAAGTGAGCGGAAGTTACATCCCCATGTTCATCATCGCCGGTTCGGTCTACATGATGGCTCTGCTTATCATCCACCTACTGGTCCCGCGTCTCGAGCGCGCGAATATCGATACGGAGGCGAGCGCAAGACCATGACCGTCGCACCTGCAAGCGCACCGCTCACCATCTCACCGAAAACCGGTGCTCGCTGGGATCTGGTGACCCTGGGTGAGGTGATGCTAAGGTTCGATCCCGGCGACCGCCGCATTTGGACGACACGGACCTTCGAGGTATCCGAAGGCGGCGGCGAGTATAACGTGGCCCGGGGATTGAAGCGATGTTTTGGCCTGGATACTGCGATCGTTACTGCCATCGCCGATAATCCCGTGGGGCGATTGCTGGAGGATCTGCTCAACCAGGGTGGCGTCGATCAGACGCTGGTGCGGTGGGTGGAGTATGACGGCGTTGGCCGAACCGTGCGCAACGGTTTGAATTTCACCGAGCGTGGGTTCGGACTGCGCGCGCCACTAGGTTGCTCCGACCGCGGCCACACCGCGGTTTCGCAGCTCAAAGCCGGAGATATCGACTGGGATGAGATTTTCGGCAAGCGCCGTGCCCGGTGGTTCCACACCGGTGGGATCTTCTGCGCTCTTTCTGAAACCACTCCCGACGTTGCTCTGGAGGCGATGCAAGCCGCGCGCCGCCATGGAACCGTGGTCTCCTACGATCTGAACTACCGCGAGTCTCTTTGGAAAGCGATCGGGGGGAAAAAACGAGCTCAGGAAGTGAATCGGCGGCTGGCGCCGCACGTGGACGTGATGATCGGCAACGAAGAAGATTTTTCAGCCGCCTTGGGATTTGCGGTTCCGGGGATGGATGAGGACATCTCGAATGTCGAGGTCGAGGCGTTCAAGAAGATGATTCGCGCTGTCGTTCAAGAGTTCCCGTTCAAGGTAGTCGCCACGACACTGCGCAAAGCCCAGAGTGCGACTCGTAACGATTGGGGCGCGATCTGTTATGCAGACGGCACGTTTTACGAAGCCAAGCGCCGCGAAGGCCTCGAGATCTTCGATCGTGTTGGCGGCGGCGATTCTTTTGCATCCGGCCTGATCTTCGGATTGCTTTCCGGACAGGGCCCGCAATGGGCCGTGGAGTGCGGCGCCGCCCACGGAGCTCTGGCCATGACCACGCCCGGAGACACGACCATGGTGACACTGAAAGAAGTGACCCAGGCCATGCGCGGGGTCGGCGCGCGCATTGCCCGGTAGCTCCCAATGAACAAGCTAAGTATCAAGCGCAACTACTTTAAACGCGGAGACGCGGAGGCGCGGAGAGAGATCTGGTCAGAAGTTGGCCAATTCCGTCCCGGCAAAGCCAGCGCCAGCCATGGCACGAACCTCCCAATCTCCTCCGCGTCTCCGCGCCTCCGCGTTTTAAGACCTTTTGTTCATTCCTGTTTCATCCTGCCCCGGCAGGTGCGTAGCTCAGGAGAAACACACGCATGACGAGCGAGCAAGTACGTGAGCGAATCATAGAAATTGGCATCGTGCCGGTCATCCGCGCGGCCTCGTCGCGAGACGCCAGGCTCGCCGTGGACGCAATCTGCGCGGGCGGCATCCCCATTGCCGAGCTGACCATGACTGTCCCGGGCGCGATCGGGGTCATCGCCGACCTTGCCGAGGCCATGGGTTCAGCGCTCCTTCTTGGAGCCGGCACTGTGCTGGACGCGAAGACCGCAGAGAAGTGCATCGAGGCCGGAGCGCAATTCATTGTCAGCCCCAGTTTTGATCGAGGGACGGTGAAGGCGGCAAAACGAGCCGGCAAATTGGTGATGGCCGGTGCGCTGACGCCGACCGAAGTTGTCAGAGCCTGGAGATATGGAAGCGATTTTGTGAAGATCTTTCCCTGCGGTCCAGTGGGCGGACCCAAGTACATCCGGGCATTGAAAGGGCCTTTTCCCCAGATTTCAATGATTCCAACCGGCGGCGTCAACCTGGAAACGGCCGCCGATTTCATCCGAGCCGGCGCTGACGCCCTGGGAGTCGGCGGAGAGCTGGTTTCGCCAGCCGCCATCAAGTCGGGAAACCTGACTGAGATAACGAACGCGGCTCGCCAATATCTGAAGATAGTGCGCGAGGCCCGCGGCGGGTCTCAGTCCGCTTTTGCTTGAGTGTCAGCACATTGTACTCATCGAAACACCGGCAGGTGCCTGACCCTAACTCCGCTCTCAGCCACAGAGACCATCGCCCCTTTCAGCAGGTCGTCTCCGCAAACCTGCAAAACGTTCACCAGCAGCCGGGCAAGGTCCTCTCCTTGCAGGCCTTCGATACGAATGCGAATTACAGACGGCTCACTAACTCCTGACAGTGCCAGTAACGCGTGGAAATCGGCATCCAGTGTGACAATGACCAAGCCTTGCTGCCGGCCAAAGTCGAGAATTCG
>Ga0209648_10000319_pt1 | contig 35838 bp, 26 predicted proteins | sample GraSoi2013_115cm_FD_185830 | JGI IMG/M metagenome (GOLD analysis project Ga0209648, IMG submission 185830) | Grasslands soil microbial communities from the Angelo Coastal Reserve, California, USA - Sample 9_17_2013_115cm (SPAdes) (version 2) | ecosystem: Environmental > Terrestrial > Soil >...
CCGGCACTAAGCCAAGGGTGCGAGCCAAGCGAGATCTTCGCGGCGCCTTAATAATGTTGCGCCGATTCCTGCAGGTCCGCAAGACTTACGCCGGTTAATCGAAAGACATCCCGAACGATGGCGCGCGCGACCGGCTCCGAACAGCAACAATAGAGGGCCGCGAATCGTGGCGTATTCGAACGATTATTGACCGAGGGACTTTGCGAGAAGCTCGCGTCAACTGGATCTGGCCAGTCGCGCCGCACCACACGGAATATCGGCACGTGGTCGGGGCGATTGTGACGGTCATCCTTGATAGGCAAATGCCGTCTCGTACAGATCAGCAACCTCTTGAATGCGACCCTGCAGAATCCACGCATACGCTGATTGGCCCTTAAACAACTCCACCTGTTGGCGAATCACCTGCAGGAGACGCTCCGGGCGAAAGATTGCAAGCATGCGAGAGAGTGCATTATTCGCTCGTGCGAGGGCTGCTCGCGCTTCTGCCGGAATCACAGCTCGTCCCGATTCCCATTGGTCGACAGTTTCGACGGAAACACCGAGCAGGCGCGCGAGATCCGAGCTTGAAAGCTCCAAGCGGCCGAGCAATTGGCGGAGTGCTTGACGCGCTTGTGATGCAGCTTGACCAACAGCCAGTTTCTCGGCGACAGCGATGCTGAAGACAAGCAAAAACTCGCGGTCCAAATCCGAACCTTGCAGTCTGTTGGCTGCAGGGCTGAACTGCTGATGAATGAGTCTGTTTCGGAAGTCGTACAAATGCTTCCAGCTTGGCTCGAAGACCAGCGACTGATCGATCCAGGAATGGAGGAGCGATATTCGTGCCTGGTCGCTCCAGCCCTGCCGCCAGAACACCGCTGCATGAGAGGCGCTGGCAAGGACAAGATCGTGGACCAAGACAGATGTTTGTGCTTCGAATCCGATTCTGCGGTTTAGATGTTGAATAGCGAGGATCATCCAATCGACACAGGCACGGGCGGCCGCGAGGGTGGGCGGGGTGGAGTTCGGCCTTTCCGGAGCCGGGACCGGCACTTCCTCTAGGAGCGATTCAAGAGAGGCGGTCATTACGCTCTCAGTATAGAGTCTTTATTGGTTGTCATGAAGTAGTCCAGAGATCGAGAGTGTGGCAAGAGCGAGCTAGCGCCAGTCGGCGCGATCTTACCGCGAGCCGCATTCCTTGAGCCCGGCCCCTGCCGATTCCGGTAGAATGAGGTTAGCCATGGTGCAGATCCAGCCGATCCGCGTCGAAATCGAACGTGAGGAAGACGGCCGACTCCTCGCCTCAGTGCCGGACCTTCCGGGCGTAATGGCCTACGGCGACACCGAAGACGAGGCGGTGCGACGGGTCAAGTCGATAGCCCTTCAGGTATTGGCTGACATGATCGCGAGTGGCGAGGATGTTCCCGAACCGCTCAAGGTGCTATTCGCTGCGTGAGCGTTTGGAGCGCAACGAAGGCCAAAATGGTCTACGCCGCTTTGTTGCGTCTCGGATGGACGCTCAAGAAACAGGTTGGATCTCATCGAAAGCTACAGCGTCCCGGCTGGCCGAACTTTACGTTCTGCTTCCACGATAAAGAAGAGGTTGGACCGGCAGCACTAGCCAAGATTGGAAAAGACACTGGTCTGCGTCCAGAGGACCTCTGACCTGCGAAACCGGTCCGGCCGCCTGAAAGGCGGCTGCGGCCAGGATTGGCCGCCCCACGCAACACAGACAGGAATGTCTGTGCTACGGCTGCAGGCTGGGGGCGACGTAGGCGTAGAAGAGGACGATCACGCCGATGATGCAGGCTAGCAGCACGCTGTGCTTTAGGGTGAAACGGAACAGCCGGGATTCTTCTTCCGGGACCATGCTGGTGGCGCATGCCGCCACTGCGATGCTCGAGAGGCTGATCATTTTGCCCATCACGCCGCCGCTTGAATTGGAGGCGGCCATCAGAACCGGATTGAGTCCCAGGCGCGAAGCTGTCACCACCTGGAGATTGCCGAACAGCGCATTCGCCGAAGTATCCGAACCGGTGAGAAAAACACCCATCCAGCCTAGAATCGCGCTGAAGAACGGGAAGGACGCGCCGGTGGCGGCAAAGGCGAGGCCTAGCGTGGCGGTCGCGCCCGAATAGTTCATCAGAAATGCGAGGCCCAGAACGGCGGCCAACGTCACCAGCGAAAGTGCGAGCTGCCGCAGCGTGCCTGCGAGGATCTTCACGAACCGGAGCGGCGAAATGCGCAGCACGATTGCCGACAACAGCGTCGCGATCATGCAGGCGGTTCCGGAAGCGGAAAGCCAATTGAGATTAAAGATTGCGCCGTAAGGAGAGACCTTCGCGGTCACGGGCGGGATGCGGGCGATCTGATTGTGCAGGCCTGGCCACGGTATCGGTTTCGTTACGGAATTCAAGTGCACTCCCATGGTTGGGATGCCCCATAACAGGACAATTGCCACCAGCAGAAGATAAGGACTCCAGGCGAGCAACACTTGGCCGGCGGAGTGCCGTTCGCCGGTGACGGTCGCATCGATGGATGCGATGCCTTGCTTCGGCACGTATTTATCTTTCGGTTTCCAGAGGAGGAATAGCACCACTAGAGAGACGATGGCGCTGAGCGAACTGATGAGGTCGGTGAGTTGCGGGCCGACGAAGTTCGAGATCAGGAACTGCATTCCGGCAAACGCGACGCCACAGGTGATCGCAGCCGGAAGAACGGCGCGCAGCGCGCTCCATCCGCCCATGACGAGGACCAGGTAGGCGGGCACGATCAACGATACGGGAGCGCAGATGCGTCCGACGCCCGCACTGAGTCGATCGAGGGGCAGTCCTGTAATGCCGGCCAGCGTAACAATGGGGATCGCGATGGAGCCGAATGCGACCGGTGCGGTGTTCGCGAGCAGGCAGATTGCCGCGGCGTAGAACGGCGAGAATCCCAGACCGGCGAGCATGGCGGCGGCAACCGCGACCGGCGTGCCGAATCCCGCGGCGCCTTCCATGAACGCTCCGAAGGCGAAAGCGATCAGCAATGCTTGCAGGCGGCGGTCGCTGGTCAAGCTTCCGATGGAGTGTTTGATGGATTCGAATTTTCCGGTTTCAACGGTGAGGCGGTAGAGAAGGACGGCCCAGATTACGATCCAGCCGATGGGGAAGAGGCCGAACGCCGCGCCGTAGGTGGCGGCGCCGATCACATTGACCACGGGCATTCGGTAGAGAAACAGAGCGACCAGGGCGGTGGCCGCGAGTCCGGAGAGCGCGGCGATCCAGGCGGGCTTGCGTTTCACGCCGAGCAGGAACAGTAACGTGAAGATCGGCAATGCGGCGACTAGAGAGGATAGAAGCAGGCTGTCGTTGAGTGGGGTATAGTTTTGCTGCCACATGAGTTAGAAGGTCTCTCCCTTCGACCGGACCATCGTGGTAGCGCTCCCTGCCGGTCGCGGCTCGGTTAATCGGCCTTCAGGGAAGTATAGCTCATGGCAGGCCCAGCAGCCGGGCGGGATTCAATTTTGACATCTGGGCGATCTCTTCGCCGGTGAATTGGTGTTTCTTTAGACCGGCGAAGAAGGCGAGCAGTCCGTCGGTGTGGAGCGGATTGCCGGCTTGGCCCAAATCGCTCGAAAGGATGGACCGTTCCGCGCCGACCTGGCGGATGGCGCTCGCGTATTCCGGCATTTCGAACATTTTGTTGGGGCCGATGACGGCGTTGTAGACAAACTCGATGTAGGCGCCGAGCGCGGCGGCCTCGCGCATCTGCGCGATGGACATGCGCACGGGCGCCAGCATCGCATGCGTCACGACGATGTGCTCGACGCCCTGGCGGTGAGCTTCGCGGATCAAGAGCAAGGCTTCCTCCGGCGCGGAGTGGCCGGTGGCGAGCACCAGGTGGTTCTTGGCGATCAATCCGATGACTTCGCGGACTTCCGGCAGCAGCTCGCCATTTCGCGAGATCGGAACGAATGGCCGGTTCTCTTTGGAATAACGGCCCTGGTTTTCGGCATCGAAGGTCGGCATCCAGACGACGCGTCCCCAGCCCCCTTGGACGCGGGTCATGTGCTCCACCGCCGCCGGGTTCACTCCGCCGACGGTGCGATTCAGGTCGATTCCACCGAAGATCTCGATGCCAGGTACTTCCTTTCGAACAATGTAGGCCAGCGACGCGGTCGGCTCGTAATGATTCTTGAGCACGAGCCCGCGCATTCCGCGGCTCTTGGCGAGTTTTGCGATGTCGATGGCATCGATGGAGCGGGGGACGCTGTCGGGGCCCGAGTGGACGTGGATATCGATGACGCCGGTGAGAGTTTGAGCGGTGCAGGCGGCGGCCAACAGGAGCGAGAGTAGAAGATACCGGCGCATTATTGTGAACATTTGTTGCCGCAATACGCGGTGACGATATGCATCAGAATCGCCTGATACTCCATGCCGGAAACGTTGCGGGGCCGTTCGCCTGGCGCGGCGGGGACGGTTTTGTGCGCGACCACAAGGTCCAATTGAGGAAACACCGTGATGTACTGGCCAATCGCGCCGCGAGCGGTGTAAGCTCCGTCAAAAGGCCCTTCGCGGCGATGACCGTCCCAAACCCACCACATGTAGCCGTAGCCCTACAAGCTGCCTTGCGCATATTCTTTCCAGGCCGGAGGATTCATGTCGTACACCGGAGTGACGAGGGACACGATGTGTTTCGCCCAGTCGCGCGGGATCAACTGGCGGCCATTCCAGTTGCCTTCCCGCAGCATCAGATAGCCGATGCGCGCCATATCGCGCGTGGAGAAGTGCATGGGATACGCCAGAATGATGGACCGCTTAACGTCGCCTTCTTTCTTCTGCAAGGAGCGATCGAAGTCTTGCATGCCCAGCGGTATCGCGAGATCGCTTTGGAGCGCATCGTAGACATTTTTGCCGGTCATTTTCTCGAATGCGGCGCCGGCGGCGTTGAAGTCCCAATTGTTATAGAGGTAGTAGGTGCCGGGCTTTTGCGAGCCGCGCGGCGGGGCGGAATCTTGCGCGTCGCCCAAATAGGACGGCGGATGATAAACGCCGGAACGCGCGGTAATCAGGTTTTCGACCGTGGCGTCGAGTTCTTTCGGGAGCAGGCCGCCGACGTCATCGAACTTCATCTCCCGCAGCGTTTTGTTGAGCTGGATCTGGCCGGAGGCGACATAGTTGCCATACAACATCGCCAGGATGCTCTTGCGGCAGGACGCGATGTAGCTGACTTTAGCGAGGTCGCCGTACTCGTACACCACGCGGCCGTGAGAGACGAGCAGCATCGCGGACGTGTCGAGAGATTGGAGCAACGGAGTCAGGGCCAGCAGTCGTTGCGTTGAAAACCCGGCGGATGCGGCGTTTTCAGCTTTCTGCCAATCTTTGCCGGGGAAAACGAGCGTTTCCGCGCGAAGAGTAAGGCACGTGAGAACGATGGCGATTAGCGTGCGAGTCGGCATGAGCGACATCATGAGCGACATTATACTGGCTCTCGGCATTGGAGTGCCGGAACACAGGCAGGAATGCCTGTACTACTAAATCATCGCTTCTTCGTGCGCCGCGACGATCTTTGTCGCGTGGACCATCGGGGTAGCACTCAGTCGAAGACGTTGTGGGGCGGACCCCCTGGTCCGCGCCGGACGCCCTCGTCCGGCTGGCCGGTACAACAAAGAGGCCGACCAGGGGGTCGGCCGCGGACGAGGGCGTCCGCCCCACAGACTCTTCATCACCTTTGGTGGGCCGCAGACAGGTCGCGGCTCGGTTTGTGGCGAAGCCGCACTGTGCTACATGCTAACCGAACGATTAGCGGATTAACCGAAAGATGACCCCTTGATCTCGGGCGAAGAAGGAAGTATATTTAGAATCTACAAGATTACAGTTGGAAGCGTAAGTGCAATGTTTTGGGCTTTGCAGTCTAAAACAAGTTAGGGGAGGGACGGGACTATGAGAATCAGCATTTTCGGTTTGGGTTATGTAGGATCGGTATCGGCGGCGTGCCTGGCGCGCAACGGACACCAGGTGATCGGCGTCGATTCGGACCGTCATAAAGTCGACCTCATCAATCAAGGTGCAAGCCCCATCATCGAGCCGGGGTTGCGCGAATTGCTTTCCGAGCTGGCGAAAAGCGGGGGCCTTCGCGCGACAACCGACGTGTCGGATGCGGTCATGAACACGGACGTGTCTTTCGTCTGTGTGGGCACGCCTAGCCGGGAAAACGGGAGTCTGAATCTCGACTATGTGAAGCGGGTGTGCGAGCAGATCGGCAAAGTGCTGGCGGAGAAGGGGGCGTTCCACGTGGTAGTGGCGCGCAGCACCATGCTGCCGGGCACGGTTCGGTCGCTCGTGATTCCCACACTGGAGCGCTCTTCCGGCAAGACGGTAGGCTCCACTTATGGCGTTTGCGTAAATCCTGAGTTCCTGCGCGAAGGCACTGCCATTTTCGATTACGACAATCCGCCGAAGACGGTCATTGGGGCCACCGATGAAGCCAGCATGTCCATTGTCACGAGCATCTACGAACATCTGCCGGCGCCGCTGGTGGAGACGCCGATCGAAGTGGCGGAAGCGGTGAAGTACACCGACAACGCCTGGCACGCCGTGAAAGTGAACTTCGCGAATGAAATCGGCGCGATTTGCGAGAGCGTCGGCGTGGACGGCCAGGCGGTGATGGACGTTTTCTGCAAAGATCAGAAGCTCAATATCTCGACGGCATACCTGCGGCCTGGTTTGGCGTTCGGCGGGTCCTGCCTGCCAAAGGACGTGCGGGCGCTGACGCATCTGGCCCGGAGCATGGATGTCGACGTACCGATGCTCTCCAACGTTCTGGCGGCGAATGAACGGCAGATTGAACGTGCGCTGCGGCGGATCGAGTCGCATAAGCATAAGAGAATTGGGATGCTGGGTCTCAGCTTCAAAGCCGGCACGGACGACCTGCGCGAGAGCCCCATCGTGCGGATGGTGGAAAACCTGCATGGGAAGGGATACCAAATCAAGATCTTCGATCCATACGTGAGTATTGCAGCCGTCAAGGGCGCCAATCGCGAGTACATCATCAACATGATCCCGCACATCCATAAAATGCTCACGACGGACTTTGAGGAATTTCTGGCGCATTCGCAGACCATGGTCATCGGCAATCAATCGCCGTTGTTCCGCGGCTTGCTGAAGAGGACCGGGAAAGATCGCTGCATTGTGGATCTGGTTAACTTGCTGTGGCGGCGGAAGCCGGTATCTAAACAAACGGTCCGGGCGAAGGCGGTTTCTGCCTGAGGAGAGGTGCAACATGGCAGCTTCGGCTATCAATGTGAAACATGAACCGGCCAGTCAAAGGCTGCATTTTAGGGTGACGTCGCCGGCTGAAGTAGAAATCGGCGGCAGGCGGTACCCGACCGAGAATTGGAGCGTGGGCGGTTTCAAGATCGTTCGCTTCGACGGAAGCGCCGAGCCGGGAGAGCGTATCCCCATCCAATTCGGCTTGAATTTCCAAGGATTCGACGTGTCCTTTGAGGCCAACGCAGAAGTGCTGCGGCGGGAAGGCGACACGCTCGCCGCGCAGTTCATCGGTCTGGGGGAGCGCGAGTCGGAATTGCTGCGAACGTTCGTCTCGAACATCCTCAGCGGCCAAATGGTCGGCGTCGACGGAGTGCTGAAGAATCTGGACCGGCCGGTGACGAAGACGCCGATCTCGGTTCCGGCGGCAGGCTCCGCTGTTCCACGCAAACATACGATTCGCCGGTTCGTGGTCGCTTTCATTTACCTTGTGGTCGGACTCGTCCTCGCGGGCTACACGTTTCTGACGGTGGCCGGACTGGTGATGCGCGTGAACGTGGAGACGGCCGTGACCAGCGCGCCGCTGGAGCAAGTAGTGTCGATGGATATCGGCACGATCCGGGAGTTGAACGTGCAACCCGGCGCCGAGGTCCAGGCCGGGCAACAGTTATTCCGCGTGGAAAACGAAACGACGATTCGCGCCGTCGAGGCTGCGCGCCAGGAAATTCAATCAGCGGAAATCGATGTTCGCCAGACGCACAGCGCGACGGAGTCGGAGAGAGCCAAGCTGGCGACTTACCAAAGCATTAGTAAAGATCAACTCGAGGCGGGAGTGGCCCGAATCAACGCACTCGTGGCGGTACGCGACGAGGCCAGAGCCGAGGCCGAACGGGCCAAGCAGCTGTACGATTACAGACTCGTGAGCAAGCAGGTCTATGATGCGCAGCAGGCTACGGTGGTGAAGCACGATGCTAACGTACAGCAGGCCATTGCCGACCAGAGGATTGCGGAGAACACCGTCCAGACGGTGAATAAAGGATATTTTTTCAGCGGCAACTTCCTGGTTGGGGACCTGGCGACGCGGATCGCGGAAGAGGATGCCGCGCAAGACAAGTTGAAAGTCGCGCAGGCCGCATTAGGCGACGCGTTAAAGCATGAGTCACAGCGAGTGTATCGGGCGCCGTTCCAGGCGGTGGTGATGCGTGTATTCAAATCGTCCGGCATGACTGTGGATCGCGGCGAGAACCTGATGGTTCTGCGGCGAAAAGGAGAATCCGCCTACATCGATGCGTATCTTACACAGGAGGAGGCCGGGTTAGTGGGTACGGGCACGCGCGCGGTGGCGTTCATTCCGGCGCGAGGCAAGCGCTATCAGGCGGAAGTGATTGCGGTGGACCGCACGTCCGGATTTCTGAAAGAAGTACAGACGCCGAAATTGCAGCAGTCGCAGTTCGGTTGGAGGAACACTGAGGATCGATCGGCATACGTGAAACTGGTCTTCGTGGACGTGACTCCCGCGGAGCTGTCTTCGATTGCGCCCGGCTTGCCGGTCCGGCTGACGATTCCGAAGAAGAGAGACGGGGCGTTGCGTTGGCTCCCGAACGTGCATGCAGCTTCCGGGCCGGAGCAAGCGCCGCGGTTGTGGCAGGCGCAGAGCCCGCTGTTCAGCCGTGAGGGTGTTCGCGACTCTAATTTCGAGCCGGTTCGGCGGCAGGTGCTCGAGGCGGCGGATCACGCGCTGCGCAAGCCTGCCGCGCCGGTGGAGACGATTCACAGCGCGGGAGTGACGGACAAATCGTCGCCGGAGCTGTTGCAAAGCCGGCGGGCGTTTCAGGACGCCGACAATTTCGTGCTGCTGGCGCTAGCTTTCAAGCTCACCGGCAAAGGTGCGTATCGAGAGGCGGCGCGCGACATTCTGAATGCATGGGCGCACGTGAACAAGCCCACGGGAAATCCGGTGGACGAGGTTCGCTTGCAAACGTTCCTGTGGGGCATCGACTTGATGGGCGCCGAAGTGGAAAGCGCGCCGGTGAAGGAGTGGCTCACGCGGTGGCAGGCCGCCGATCGCAATTGGAAGTTCGGTCCGAATACGGAAACCAACAATCACAAGACGCACCACTTGGCGACCCTGCTGATGCTGGATCGCGCGCTGGGACGGACGGACGACTACGAGCGGGACCTTCAGGACGCGGATCGGCAGCTCAAAGCCAATCTTTCATCTGCGGATGGCAAGTCGCTCGATTGTGAGCAGCGCGACGCGATGCATTACCACATTTTCGATCTGGAGTCCTGGATCGAAATCGGACTGGTGACGGGACGCTACGGACCCAATCTGGACCGGGCTTTCAGCTTCTTTGAGAAGAACATGCGCGAGCATCCCGAGCATCTGGAATTCCAAAACAGTTCGGCGCCGATCGATGCCAAGCGAGCGGCGGGCGGATTCGACTATGCAAAGCCGCAGCCGTACGACATGAAGAAAGCCGCTCGCGCGATCTTCGCGTACGCGACTTTGCCCGGCCGGCACGTTTCTCCGCCGCTGTGGGAAACCGCGGCCGGCAGCAGCGCGCATAGCGATCTGTTCTACCAAGCGCGGTACTACGTATGGCAATCCCGCAACTGACTGCGCAGCATCACCGCTCCGCCTGGCTACAACTTTATGAGCTTGTGTTGCTGATGGCGGCGATCGTGGCGGTCGTCCTCATGCTGCCCAACCGCATGTGGGACGTCGCCGACACGGCCCTGATCCTCAGTCTCGGGCCGCTGGCCACATGGCGCTATGGCTGGTGGTTCACGCATTTCGTGCGCGCGACGATTTATGGGCGGCTGGTCTTTCCGAGGCTGAAGAAGCGCAGGGACGCGCTGTGGGCCACAGGCTGGAGGCCGCCCTTCGTGCACTTCATGGTCACGACGTTCAAGGAGCGGCCGGAGATCACCGAAGCGGTGCTGGAGAGCATCTTCAGTGAGATTCGCGCGACCGGGGTGCCGGCGCGCGTGTTTTTCGCCACCGGGCACCACTCGGACGAGCAGGTGATCGAGAAATATTGCTCGAACGTCCGCGATCTTCCCGTGGAATTGATCATGGTTCGGCAGACTCAGCCGGGCAAGCGGATCGCGATGGGGCTTGCGCTACGAGCCATGAGCCGCTATGGCGTTGGACCAAACGATCTCACCATATTCATGGACGGCGATTCGATATTGGGCGAGCGGCTGCTGGAACGATGCGCGCCATTGTTCGCGTTGAATCCGAAGCTGGGGGCTGTGACGACGGATGAATTTGCCACCGTGAACGGTCCGGACTGGATGCAGGATTGGCACGAGATGCGGTTTGCGCAGCGGCGGCTGGCGATGCAATCGCACTCCCTGTCGCACAAGGTGCTTACGCTGACGGGGCGGCTCTCAATTTTCCGGGCCCCGATTGTGGTGGAAAACAGTTTTATCCGGACCATCGAGGACGATCAACTGAATCACTGGCTGTGGGGAAGATTCCGATTTCTTTCCGGCGACGATAAGAGCACGTGGTTTTGTTTGCTGGAACGCGGGTGGGAGATGTTGTATGTACCGGACGCGGCATCCTACACGATCGAGAATATCGGCGATCGTCCGTTCCAGCGGGTGCAGCAAAACCTGATGCGCTGGTCGGGTAACACATTGCGCAACGGTGCGCGCGCGCTGGCGCTGGGACCGCGCCGCTGCGGATTCTTCATCTGGTGGTGCGTCTTCGATCAGCGCATCTCTATATGGACGTCCCTGTGCGGGCCGGTGATGGCGCTGGTGGTATCGTTCGCGACCAGCTTTAAAGCGCTGGTGGCTTACCTGGTTTGGGTGCTATTCACGCGCACAGTGATTTCCATCGTGCTGTTTTTCTATTCCGGCAGGATTTACGCGGTGTTTCCGTTCATGCTGTTTGCGAATCAGATTACAGCCAGCGCGCTGAAGGTGTATTTGCTGTTTCGCGTGTCCAAGCAGCGCTGGCTCAATCGGGGGGATCAGAGGAGCAAGGCGGCAGTCGGGCGGCTGGTCGGATTTCAGCATGCCATGGCAGCGTTCCTGACGATGTTGTATGTCGGGATGTTTGTGTTCCTGCTCAGCTTGCGAGCGGGGATTACTAACTTGGACGGGTGGTTTTCGGCTTGGGCGGGGTGGTTGGCGATGAGGTGAATCACACCGTGGTAGCGCTCCCTTCCGGTGTGATTCCAGTTACGTTTTACCTGCGGCGATTGGCTGGGTCAGGCTGTGCCGGTTTGTGCTTGGCTAGCCAGTCCTTGTAGTCGTCGTCGGTGATGTTTGTCACGTTCACCCAGGCGTGGCCCATCTCGTCGATGGTGCGGTCGCCATAGCCGACCCACTGGTTCGGATCCGGGTTGTTGCGATTGGCCGTGGTGTTGTCGTACCAGGAAGTGATCTTCAATATCGTGCCTTTGGGCAGCACCGGCGCAGAGTCGTCGGTGTAGATATAGTTGTTCATCCAATTGAAATTGAAATGATCGACGTAGCTGAGCAGGCGCGTGGCGCCGTCGGGCAGGATCGCTTCCATGGACATCGCTTTCCCGCGCAGATGCATATGCGGCTGGAAGTTTTCGAGGCGCGCGGGTTGCCGCAACACGTGGAAGCCTTGCGTCTCGGAGATGCTGTTGGGAGGAATATCTAGACCGTTCAGCCCAGTGGAGCCGAACAGCGTGAGGCGCGTGCGATACTTCGGCGTCTCGCCCTTAGGATAAAGATAGATGGCCAATTCGACGTGGTCGCGAATGTCCTCGCCGACCGAGTGCGTGTGGATGTCCCAGCGAATCTGCGATCCGGGTAACAGTAATTTCCCGCTGTTGGGACGGTAGATATCGTAGTTCTTTCCAATGGCCCATTCCATCAGGAGGCCCGGGCCGTTCAGGAAATCTTCAGGATCGCTGCCAGGCTCCTCCTGCTGGAGCAGGGCGAGGGCGTGATGAGTGACCTTGCGTCCGGCGAGGCTGCCAGGGCGCATCTCGACGGCACGCACCCAGCGCGCTTCGGTTAACGGTACGGGAGTGATCGGTTTCCACCAGTGGTCCTGGCCGTGGGCATCGACGGTATAGGCGTCCGACTTGATTACGAGGTCTGGCTCGCCAAACTGTTTGGCGAGCACCCACTGCTCCTCGTTCGGCCATTCCTTGGTGGGCGGAAGGTCTTTGGGGTCGCCAAGGGGCGCACCGGCATCGACCCAGCGGACGATGGTGTCGATCTGCGCGTCGGTCAGCGAGCGGTCGTTCGAGAACTGTTGGATACCGACGGTCTTGTCGATGTGCCATGGCGGCATTTGGCGCGTGACCACGCGTTCCTTGATGGCTTTCGCCCAGGGGCGCGTCTCCTGGTACGTGACGAGCGACATCGGCGCCGCCGTTCCCTTGCGGTGGCACTCTTCGCACTTGGCTTGCAGAATCGGCGCTACGTCCTTGGCGAACGTCACCGGTTTGGTTTCTACTTTTGCGGCGATGGCGGAAGCTGTGAGGGTGAGCGCGAGGATGCTCGCTCCGATGGTTTGGTTGCCTCCCATGATGAACCGATCCTTTCCGTTGCCTATGGCCAGTGTAGCAGGCTCGGGTTGACAGGGCATGGCCCAGGGCATGGCCCTGTCCTACTGGCTTACTTTTTTAGCGCGGGGTTGATGTAGCCGGCCGGCAAGACGTGATCAGGGTCTGGGCGCACGCTCAGGTAGTTGACGTGGTCGGTGATTTTGGTCCAGCCGTGAAACACGTCGGGCGGGATGATGATGATGTCGCCTGGGTTGACCACGCGGCTGTGGCCATCCTTCACCGTGCCTGTCACGCTGGGGCCATTCAGCGTTTTGTAGGCCTCGCTGTCTTTTGAGATTTCCTTCGCGCCTATCATGGCGCCGCCGGTCACGAGCGTACCGGATCCCGAGACGATGATGTACGTTTCGGTTTGCTGGTGGTGAGCGATGCCGGGTATGGCGCCGTCCTCGCGATCCTTGGTCGGGCCACGGTGGACGATGCCTACGGCGAGGTTGTACTTACCGATATCGACTACCTTTAGTTGCTGATCGACCGCGGGAGGCGCGTGTTTCAGGACTTCCTTTACGTCGGCATCCGTGATATCGATGGCTTCCTTGGGCGGCGCGCTCGACTGCGCGAACGCGATAGCCGCGGACAGGGTGAACAAACTAAGCGCTAGTTTCTGCATTGGATTCTCCTTTCGAAGACTACTTTTTCGGCCACACGACGCCTTGATCTTGTTTCGTAACCGGTCCAAGACCTTTGTAGACGAATTTCTGCACACGCTGGCCGCGGTAGGTCTCGGTGGTGTAGATGTTGCCTTTCGAATCCGTAGCGATGCTGTGCACTGCGTAGAACTCACCGGGCTGGCGTCCGCCGTCACCGAAACTAGTGAGAACTTCGAGCGTCTCGCGCAGCAGGATATGAATTTGTTCGTTGGCTCCGTCGGCTAGAAAGATATACTTCTGCTGCGGGTCCTTCGAAAAGGCGATGTCCCACACCGAGCCATCGCCGAGCGTGTTCTTGTAGAGGATCTGTTCCTTCACGAAAGTTCCGTCCGGCTTGAAGACCTGGATGCGGTCGTTGGGACGGTCGCAAACGTACAGGAAGCCGTCGTTCGAAAGCTCGGCGCAGTGCACGGGATTGCGGAACTGCTGCGCGGGCGGATCGCTCGGATTGTAGCGGCCGAGCGGTGTGTCGTCGGGCTTGTGGCCGTAAGCACCCCAGTGACGCTTGTACTTGCCGGTGTCGGCATCGAAGACGACCACGCGGTGATTGCCGTAGCCGTCGGCGACGATCAGCTCGTTGGTTTTCTTGTCGATGAACAATTTCGCCGCGCCCTTCACGTTATCGGGATCGTTGCTGCCCTTGCTCTGCGCGGGCTTGCCGATCTGCATCAGGAATTTTCCTTCCTGAGTGAATTTCAGGATCATGTTGTCGTGATAGTAGCCGCCGGGCGCCGGAGGACTGCCGGGCGTAGGCGGTGGAGCGCCGGGGGCTTGACCGCGGCCGTTGCCGCCGATCCAGACGTTGCCTTTGTAGTCGACCGTGATTCCATGGTTCGATGCCGGCCAATCGTAACCTTGACCGGGACCGCCCCAGTGCCCGATGAGATTGCCCGCCTGATCGAATTCGAGAACGGGCGGGGCGGTAACGCAGCAGTTGGCGGAAGGCGGGTTGGTAGTGGCGTAAACCTCTTTGGGTTCGAGCGCCGCGCCGCGATGAATGATCCAGACGTGGTCCTGCGCGTCGGCCGAAACGCCTATGCTCTGGCCGATCACCCAATGGTTGGGCAGCGGCTTGGGCCACATCGGGTCCACTTCAAACATGGGCGCCTGGACGGCGGCGGCCTGGACAACGGCCTTTTTCCCGAGCACGGCGGATCCGATCCAGAGCGCGATGGCGAGCGTGAGGAACGCGGCGCCGATTTGGAGATTGCGCGTCATTGTGGTTGGCCTCCTTTGAGGGATCTAAGCCAATATACACGAAAGGCACGTGGTCAGGAATAACTTTCAACCCACAGCAACTGTGACCGTGTTCGCGCTGCTTGCTTGGCCAACCGTGAGAACAATGGGCTGATTGCCGGGCTGGATTGAGGTGGGAACCCTAGCGTTGATTTGCAAAACGCCAGCGACCTCTCCGGGCGCCGCTCCTTTATATTGAATTTCCGCGGCTACGTTGCCGATGAGCACTTCTACGGGCAGGACCGGCTGCGGCAGAGGATCGGTTGCGAGCTTGCCGTCAACACCCGGCGGATTCGTTTGCCCCTCGCCCGTCGCAAACAAAGTAATAACTGACCCACGTGCGGCAGGATTCACCGCAGAATTAGCGGAGCCATTTTCATTGAGAATCGCCCCCTGTCCTGTACCGGACGCATCCACCGCGAACAGGGATGGGGCAGACGGGGCGACGGGAATCGAAACGGGCGCGGACGTTTGACCCTGACTGTAAACCATGACTTGTGTAGAGGTTCTTCCGGCAACAGCATAGGGCACGACGGCATTAATTTGGCCCGCGGATACATAGATCAGCGGGGCGGGGCTGCCGTCACAAAGCATCTGTATTCCAGCGAGCTTCTTACTGACGAGACCCGAATCATCGAGAAGCGTAGATGCGGGTGAGGAAGGACCGATGTTATTTCCAAAAATGCTGATGATTTCGCCCGGGGCGATTGCGCCCGCGAGTTGTGAAGCGGCACTTACCACACCTTGCCTCGCAAACTGCGGATCATACGGGCCGCTCGATACGCTGAGAGCCACACGGAAGCCTGCTCCGCTGAAGGTCCCTCGAATGTCGCTGTGGTAGCGAGCGGCAGAGAGCGCGGATCTTTCGCCAAAGAGGTAGCAGCCACCGCGCCCGATACGCGAAACCGAATTACCACTGTAGTTCCACGCACTGCCGTCTACCGGAGCGCCCTCATAGGTTTGGTGCACCCAATCCGCACACCATTCCAGCACGTTGCCATGCATGTCATGAAGACCAAAACGGTTGGGCGCTTGTTTGCTTCCCACGGGCGTGAGTGCGAGAGGTCTCTGGAGAGCATTATAGTTTGCAACTTGCAGGCTGATGCCATCGCCAAAATGATACTTCGTTGTCGTTCCCGCCCGGCAGGCGTACTCCCACTCGGCTTCCGTCGGAAGCCGAAAGGATAGACCTGTAAAGTTCCGGAGACGCGCGCAGAACTCTTCCGCTTCATACTCGAACACAATGTCAATTGGGAGCTGGTTATCAATGTCCGGCGATGGATCCAGGGGATTTATCGGATGCAAATCATCTGAGACCTTGGGATAGCGCGAAACTTGTCGCCACTGTCCTCGGGTTACAGCGTAAACACCTAGGCAAAAAGGTGCCACCGAAACACGGTGAATAGGCAGCGTGGCAGGATCGAACTGGGTGGCTGGCGCATCTTGCGAGCCCATCATGAAGCTGCCACCCGGGATGCTTGCCAGTTCTAGTGTTTGGCCGCCCCCAAGATCCTGGACGAAGTAGAGGGCCGATGCGTCGTAGCGCGAAATTATCTGGCCTTGTTGGTCGACAAGTGGAACTGAGAATCGCCGTTCTCGCTGAGGGAGCGGGGACTCGCCGGCGAGAACCGTTCTGCGGCTCGGCGGAAGCACCGGCAGGAGCCCCAGAATCCAAAGCATTTGGCGGCGGGTGGGTACAGACATTCTGAACGCCCTGGCTGCTGCAGCATCCCCAGCATATCTCAAACGTTCCATTGCGGGAAGGCGTCCGGCAGGGCCTCCTAATCGGCGTGAAGCTCAGTTCAGCGTAACTGCGTTGCGCTGTTCCATCACCAAGGTATTGGCTCCCGGCTTGAGATCGATCTGCAGATCCCAGACCAAATGGTGATTGTTGTACAAGACAAAAGCGAACACGTGATACGGCGCAAGGGGCACAGCCCGAAAGCTGGCTCGGCCGTCCATATCTAGCTTGAGCCTGCCTGCGACTGAAAGCCGCAGTCCCTCCGGCGCATCTGGGCTGGACGCCAAGCATTTGTGATAAGCTAGCGACAATCCACCCGAGCGGAGGCGCCGACATGAAACAACCATTCAGGGATCCCTTTATCGCTGCTTTTGTTGTATCACTCCTGGCGTCACACGCTGTTTCTGCCCAGCCCCTCCGTCCTGCTTACCTCGCCGAAATGCCGCCGCATTCCCGCGTCCTTGCGGAGATCAACGGCAAGGATGCCGAGGATACCGGCGAGCGGCAGATGGGCGCGTTCATGGCGCTCATCCAGTTGATGGACGACATGGCCTGGGGCCTCGAACATCGCTATGTCAATAACTCCGACACGAGGCAGCTCACGCCGGACGAGAGCCGCATCCGGCTCGCGTATCAAAAGGCCTATGCAGATCTGTGGCACAAGGTGACCAATAAAGAAGGCCACGTTTACGACCACGATCGCGACCTTCTAAATGAGATCCTCAAGAAGTTCTTTTCGGAAAACTTTCGCGCTCTTTATTTCAAGTCCAACGCAAAGGCCGCGGCAGGATACAAGGCGTTTCACGAGCGGATGTACACGAACCCGGCAAACACCGCCTCCACCGAGACAGGGGCTCAAACCGCGGCTCCAGGTAGTAAGACGGAATTAAGACGATGTATCGCATCGGGCAGAAGCATGCGCATCTGCTTTACGGAAGTGATGGGGAATGCCGCTGAACAACTGATGGGCGGCAGCCTGAAGGAACCCATCCCAACGGGTCTCCGCATGACTGGCGATTATGCGAGCGCCAGCGGCTTCCGGCTGATTTTTGAAACCGAGCTGGCGACGATGGTTTGCCGGGGTGTTCCGGAATCGATGCCCTACGCGGTCCAAATCACGGAGAACCAGGCGCTGATTACGATTCAACATGGATCCAAGCCGGTGGTCTTTTCGTTGGGGGCGGATGGACGGCTCACCGGGTCCGGGCCGATCCGCGTCACGGGGCAGGTTGCCCGCGGCTCGCACACCGAGCAAACCATGGGCACGACCGCTCAACGGACGACCACAACGAGAGAAATGACGCCGCTCGAAGCACGAAATTATCCGACTGCCACCAGGAATGGCCAAGTGTATACGGTCCAGGAGGACGCAACCGAATGGGTCTACGGACCTACGGGCTCGCGGACTGTCACCGACTTCGTCACAAAGAGCGCCGACTGCGCGCTTGGTCCGATGTCATCGATTGGAGCAAGTCCGCTTCCCCATGTGCCCAAGAACGATTTGGATGTGCTCACAACCATTGGCGCCGGGCTGGGCACATTGATGAAGGGTGGGAATGTGAAAGATGCGACGAATGAAATGCTATTTCCGGACGCCGGAAAGACTATCGCGCCCGGTCTGCGCATGAGCGGCAGCTACGGAAGTACTACTGGCTTCAGCCTCAACTTTCATCCTGAATCCGTCACCGCCGCATGCGGCGATGCGGAACGGGCGCTGGAGTATTCGGTCCAGCGTGCCGTCAATAAAACGATGGTGGCGATCAAGGACAATGCAAATCCAATCTCACTTCAACTCATGCCTGACGGGTCCATCACCGGCGAGGGGAGTGTGCAGGTGAACGGCAGAATCATCACAGGAACCACGGATGATGCGAACAATCCGTTCGTGTTTGCGCCGCATGTGGCTCGTTGCGAAGTGGGCCGCCTGGTTGCCGGTGCTTCGGCGCCGACTCCGCCGGCGGCAGTGCCCGCCGTGGCGCCCCCGTCCGCGGCGGCCCCGTCCGCACCGACAGCAGGCGCGGGCGGCGCATCGCTGCGGATTTCGGCCGGGCCGGGCGTAACCGCTCTTCTTGCCGGCAAGGCTCTCGTTGTTCTGAAAGATAATCTTGAAAATGTCTTGGCGTCGGGCGGCATCCGCGCTCCAGCGGGAAGCAGCAGCGTCGCCGCATGGTCCCACGCCTGTGAACGCTCAACTCGCGACCCGGTCTGCCTGCAGGGCGTTAGCAGCCTTGGGAATTACGCCGTCGCCAGAACAGGATTTGACGCGAACGGGACGGCAACTTTCAATAACGTACCGAGTTCAGGAACGTTTTACGTCGTGGCCGACACGGCGTATACCCATCATCTCGTGTGGAACCTCAGAGTCGACTTGAAGCCCGGCGCGAACACAATCACATTGGACGAACGCAATGCAACGCCCATCGATCGATGATTGCGAATCGGACTTGGACCTTCTGACCTCGCTTTGGTTTGCAGTAGTCTTTAATATTGGTTCGTCAGAAGAGATCGTGGGTTGATTCCGGTTCAGGCAGCTTGCCAAGTGAATGATAGAGGGCGAATTCGAGAACTCGGTATGCGCGAAAAGCCTTAGGATTTTCTCATGGTGACTTTGGCCTTGTTGTTCAGGTCCTCCACAAACGCCGCTGAAAATCAGTTTTGCGCCCTGAAGTAGTTGAGGATCAACTCCCGGTGCTGGCGCATGGAGCGGGCGATCTACACTCGATTAACTACTCGAATCGAAGTGCGTCGGTAGGGTTCACGGCCGAGGCGCGGCGCGCGGGAATGAGCGCGGCACCTAGAGCCGTCGAGCACAGCACCAAAGTTGCGGCAAGGATCGTTACTGGGTCTGTCGGCTTGACGTCGTATAGCTGCGATTCAACAAGACGGCCCAACGCCCAGACGCAAGGTAGCGCAATCGCTGTTCCCCCGGCGATCATCACCAGCGCGTCGCCGAGTACCAGCCAGATGGTGGAAAGGCGTGTCGCCCCCAGCGCCAATCGAATACCGAGCTCGCGCGTGCGCTGGGTCACGACAAAAGACATTACACCGTACAGGCCAACTAACGAGAGCACGAGCGCCAGTGTGCCGAAGCCGGTGGAAAGTGCGGCCAGCATGCGCTCTGTGTTCAAGGATCGGTCGATCTGCTCGTCTAGCGTGCGGAAATAGGTGATGGGCAATGCTGGATCGGCGTTGTGAAGGATGGCCCGAATCGATCGAAAGGCTGACTCGGGGGTTCCCCGAAACTTCACGTAGAAATTCGAGCCAGAGTACTCGGCGCCTATGGGAAAGTAGGCTTGCTCCCAGCGCTCGCGAACACTCCGGTAACTGATGTCCTGCACCACGCCGATGATCTCGGCATCCGGTTTCACGTTGGGTCCGGATCCCATACCGACGTGCGCGCCGAAAGGATTGCGTCCTCCGAAATATCGCTTTACAAAGGCTTCGTTGACAATGACGACACGCCGCCCGCCCTCATTCACCGGGAGCGAATCGTGTTGGTCGAAGTCTCGTCCACCGACAATTCTGGTCCCGAGGGTCGCGAAGAACGCAGGGGTGACGGCATTTAGGTGGACATCGCGATCGGTGGTGAATCGTTCAGTGCTCTGGATCGTTAAGGGATTGTTCCAGGCTCCACCGAGCAGTAACTGGAAGTTGGCAATGGCCGAGCTCTGAGTGCTCGCGGAACTTCGAATTTCGTCATGAATTTGCCGAATGAGCCGGTTTGCGTCGGATTGAGAGTAGCCGCTTCGCGTCGGTCTGATGCCGAAGGAGATCAAGCTGGATGTGTCGAACCCCGGACCTTTTGCCAACAGCCCGGAGAGGGTTCGAACAAACAAACCTGCCGCGACTACCAGAATCAAGGTGAAGGCGATCTGAGCCGTCACAATCGCCCTCCGCAGCGCTAGGCCGCCGGAAGGCGTGCCGCCCCGCTCCCGGAGCGAGGAATCCAGCGATTTGCGGCCGGCCTGTAAAGCCGGTGCGCAGCCGGCGAGGAAACCGGTAGCCAGGCTTACCAGAAATGCAAAAAGCAACAAACGCGTATCGACGTTGGCTTCGAGGTCGGTCGCAGCAGTGTTGCGGGGCAGGAATGCGATGAGAGCCCGTACGGCAACGGGCGCCATCACTAAGCCGAGCAGTCCACCGGCAAATGCGAGAAGCACACTGTCGGCGAGAAGCTGTCGTCCAATTCGACCACGTGACGCTCCCAAGGCCAACCTCGTGCTGATTTCCCGATGGCGAGCCGAGCCGCGCGCCAAAAAAAGTCCCGCAACATTCAAGCAAGCCAGAACCAAGAGCACCGCCGTCGCCACGAACAAGACCCAGAGCGGCCGCGAAAAGTTATGCCGCAGAATAGAATGGCCTTGAGGAGCCGCAGTGAGTCCCAGTGTCGACGCAAGAAACTGCCGCCGCCGCTCGGCGCTGACTCTTGAGACTTTCGTGCGGCGCGTGTCTTCGTCCAACATCGCTTTAAACCAGGGCTGCAATCCTGTCTGAGCTTGCGCCAAAGAGACGTTCTGCTTCAACCGGCCGAGGATCTGCACCCAGCGCGTACGGCGATCGAGCATGCCATTGAAGCCGGGAATGGCTTGGGCCGACATGACGGCTGGAATCCAGAGCGATGGAACCTCGCCCACGTCGATGCCGTGAAACGTCGGCGCGGCAACACCGACAACCGTCATCGCGTGTTGGTTCACCAACACCTTTCGGCCCACGATATCCTGGGCGCTTCCGAATTGGTTTTTCCAGAAGTCGTAGGAGAGTACAACCACGGGACTCGATCCCGGCGCCTGGTCGTCATCGATGGTCAACAGCCTGCCTAGCGCGGCGTTCACTCCGAGTACCGAAAAGTATGTACCCGACACGAGTTCCGCGGCAGTCAGCCTGGGATCTCCATCCGTCGAGAGATTGATTGTTGTCGCAGCGCGGCAGAACACGCCGTCGAAGAATTGCTTCTGCTGCTGGAGATCCTGGCAGATCGGGTAGGACATCAAGTTGTCACTGCCCAAGGTCTCGGCCATTTGAAAGCCGATCCAATCGATGAGAACCAGGCGCTCGGGATGGTCGACCGGGAGCGCGTGCAGAACCACCTGATCGATAAGAGAGTAAAGGGCGGTCGTCGCTCCAATTCCGAGCGCGAGCGAAAGCACTGCGGTTGCCGTAAACGAGGGGCTCCGGAGAAAAGATCGTGCCGAAAAGCGGAGGTCGTACACGAAATCTCGCAGCCATCGAGTCAGCCAGATGTCGCGCACCTCCTCGCGTACGTGTGTGGCTCCCCCGAGCTCGAGAGCGGCCCGTCTGCGCGCCTCGGGCTCTGGCAAACCGGAATGAATCAGGTCAGCCACCCGGCGGTCGATGTGGTAAGCCAATTCGCGGTCCAGGTCGTTTTCCAGCTTTCGTAGCCGGAACCAGTTGAGCATTCGCTTCATTGCACGGTACCCTCGTCAAAAATCAGTTGGACCGCTCCCGTCAGACGAGCCCAGCTATCTTTCTCGACCTGGAGCTGCTTGTGCCCGGAGCGCGTCAGGGAATAGAACTTGGCTTCGCGTCCCGTTTCCGATTGCTTCCATTCGGCCTTCAGCCAGCCCTTCTGTTCCAGCCGGTGGAGGGCGGGATACAGAGATCCCTGGTTTACCTGGACGACGGATTTCGAAATCTGTTCGAGTCGCTGGGCAATCCCGTACCCATGCGCCGGCTCCAAAGAGAGGATTTGGAGGATCAGCATGTCGAGCGTGCCTTGAGGAATAGGAAACCGCGAAGATGACATCAATGCCTCAACCTTCTACCGCTCAGAATACCACACAATAGGTCGAAGGATGAGGCTACGTCGCCTTTGGCCCTGGTGAGGCAAACCGGTTCGGGAAAACTGGCTACGAAAAGATAAAGGGGAAGGCTCCGCTATCCGGCATCATCATCGGCACCTGCGCGATCCACCTTCCGAGCCCTTTGGAAGGGTACCAGTTACCCACAGAGTCCTCCGACGAGGCTTAATATTAACCCCAAGCGTCAGCGAGTGGACGAGGCGGTCCCCTCGCTTACGCTTGGGGTTACCTGAGATAGAACAGACTCAGGCGCGGCAATCCGGCTGACTCGAGCAATTGCCGCTCCAGGTACTGTTTCTCCAGCATGGTGAGCTGATCGGCGGTCATCTTGCCGCGATATGGGCGGAGTTGGAGATCCAGTTCTCGGCGCGCGCGTAACAGATCTTCGTCGGTCTGGCGTGTTCGCGCGATGGCGATCATCTTGTCTTCCAGCGCCGTGAGCCGCCGCTCCAGCTCTTCGAGATCGCGATACAGCGCGTCCGATTCAGCAGCCAGGCGTTCCACTGCTGCGGCGATCTCTTCGAAGCCTGGCCGTGCGCGCACTTCGTCGACATTCCGGCGCAGGTAGCTTTGCAATTCTTCCAGGCTGAACGGCGCGGCCGATTGCCTGGCTGAGCCAGGTTGCGCCACCCCCGCCATCGCCTGTGCTTCGGTGAGAACCGCTTGAGTGCAGTACGCCACCGAGTTCACCGCTTGCACGCGGTTCTTCTTGCCGCGCCATTTCTCGAACGCCGCGTCGATGCCGCGCAAAACCGCGGTCAGCGGAACGCCGGCGTTTTTCCACGTTTCCACCAATGCCCAATCGAGCGGCGACATCAGGAACAAGCCCGTGCCACGGGCTTTTTGGAAATGTTCCTCGACCTCGGTGAAGTAGTTGAAGTAGTTCGACGGCCAGGCTACTTCTTCTGGTTCCTGCGCCATATGATTTCCAGGCCTTCGAGCGTCAGGTCTTCGTTGACCTCTTTCACGTAGCGCGATGCCGACGCGATCAGCCGCCCTTGTCCGCCGGTCGCGATCACCGTCGTTTTGTCCCCCAGCTCATGGATCACGCGCTCCACAATGCCATCGATCATGCCGACGAATCCATAGTAGAGACCCGATTGAATGCTGCTCACGGTGTTCTTGCCGATCAGGCGCGCAGGTTGGCGGAAATCGACCATGGGAAGGCGCGCGGTTTTCGCGAACAGGCCGGCGATCGACATGCCGATGCCGGGGCAGATCATGCCGCCCAGATACTCGGCGTTGGCGGACACGACGTCGAAGTTGATGGTGGTTCCCAGATCCACGACGACCGCCGGACCTCCGTAGCGATGAAAGGCCGCGACGCCGTTCACAACGCGATCCGCGCCCACCTCCCGCGGATTATCGTAGAGCACTTTCAATCCGATGTCGGTGTCGGGCGTGACAAAGAGCGGCGTCGTTTTGAAGTAGCGCTCGGCCATGGCCGCCAGCGGCGCGTCCAAAGTCGGCACGACGCTGGCGATGATGATGCCATCCACGCGCGCCAAATCGAGCGAGGCGAGCGCAAACAGGTTGCGCATCAGCACGCCCCACTCGTCGGCAGTCTGCTCATGGATGGTGCGCAGACGCCAGCGGCCGATCAGCGCGCCGCCTTCGAAGGCGCCTATGGTGATGTTGGTGTTGCCGGCGTCAAGAGCTAAGAGCATGGACGCACTCCTCCCGCGATAATCACGTTCTGTTTTCCGTCGTCGCCTTCGAGAAGCAGAAAGCCAGACTGGTTGAGACCCGCGGTGGTCCCATTGACGACCGCGTCGCCGAGATCCACCTCGACGCGGCGGCCATGCACGAAACTGGACGCGCGCGAGAACATCGCCAGGATCGGCTCCGGGCCTTCCTTTTCGAGCAGCGCGCAGAAACTGTCGACACTGTGGCTGAGCTCCACCAGCAGGCTCTCGCGAGAATACATCTTGCCGCCGGCGATGCGCAGCGAGGTCGCGACGCTCAGTTCTTTCGGAAATTCCGCGTGGTTCACGTTGATGCCGATGCCTGCAATGATAGCCGTCCCTTCCAACTGCGTGAGGATCCCGGCGCATTTCTTCTCGCGGATCAGCACGTCGTTCGGCCAGCGCAGGTCGCAGGCGAGGTCGGTGGCTTTGAGAATTGCGTCGGCAACAGCGAGGCCGAGCGCCAGCGTGACGAGCGGGATGCGGTTCGAGGGAGGCCGGAGAATGATGGAGACGTAGAGCCCCGAGCCGGGTTCCGAGTGCCACTTGCGGCCGTAGCGTCCCTGACCTGCGGTCTGCTCTTCCGCGCCGACGATCGTGCCAGGGGCGCAGCCCGACGCCGCAAGAGCGCTGGCTTCCGTCATGGTGGATTCGACGCTCGTGTGCCAATCCACACGTCGATCGGCGAGTTGCGATCTAACCCGCTCGCCGTCGAATGGCATGGTTAAATACTCCTCACGTATGACTTCGTGGCGCAGGCTCTCAGCCTGCCGACTCGACACTCGTGTCGAGTCATGTGCTTTGGCAGAGGTAGGAAGCGTCGAGATGAGTCTCGACGCGGCAGCCTAAGAGGCTGCGCCACAGGCACCGAATACATCCCCGAACTCCTGAAGTGGCGCACTAAACCAGCTCCAGTTGAAAGCGTATGTCCACGGCGGGGGCCGAGTGTGTGAGGGCGCCTGCGGAAATGAAGTCGGCGCCCGTCTCGGCGTAAGCGCGGACGGTTTCGAGCGTGATGCCGCCCGAGAGTTCGACGGTTGCGCGGCCGTTGATGATGCGGATCCATTCCTTGGCATCCGCCGGGCTGAGATTGTCGAGCAGCAGGCTGGTTGCGGCGCAATCGAGGGCTTCATTCAGTTCGGCGCGCGTGCGCACCTCGATGCGTACGGGCATGTTCGCGTTCCTGGTTGCCGCCAGCGCGGATCGCACGCCACCCGCGGCAGTGATGTGATTGTTCTTGATCAGCACAGCGTCAAACAGTCCGATGCGGTGATTGGTAGCGCCGCCAGCGCGGACTGCCATCTTTTCGAGTTGGCGCAGGCCGGGCGTAGTTTTGCGCGTGTCCAGGATGCGGCAGTTCGTTCCCGCTACTGCGTCCACGTACTTGCGGGCCAGCGTCGCGATGCCGCTCAAGCGTTGCAGAAAATTGAGAGCCACGCGCTCGCGTGACAGCAGGGTGCGGGCGCTGCCTTGTACGGCTGCGATTTCTTGGCCGGGGGCGAGCGCTGTACCACTCGGCGTCTTCACATCGATGCTGTCATAGATTAGCGGCAGTAGTTCGACTCCTGCAACTATGATCGGCTCCCGCACCAGGAATCGGCCTTTGGCCTGGCGATCGGCTGGCACGCACAAATTAGTAGTGATGTCGCCTGGCCCAATGTCTTCCTCGAGCGCGCGCTGCACGATCTCGGCGGACGTCATTCACAAATCCTGCAACGCGGCACGACTTTTTTCTAACTGTGCCAGGTACTCGGCGCGCTTGGCTCGCAACGAATCCACCACACGAGGCGGAGCGCCGTTGAGGAATTTGTCGTTGGTTAGTTGGCGATCTTTATCGCGGATCAGTTTTTCAAGCTGCTCGATTTCTTTTTGCAAGCGGCCGCGCTGGCCTTCGGCGTCCACTTCCGGGAGTTCCAGCAGCAAATCGAAATCCGGCGTAGATCGCACAGCTCCGGCCAGTTTCGGGGCGGCCTCGCTGCGAACGTCGAGCTTCACGTTGGCCAGCTTCTCGATCACGCTCAATTCCACTTCCTTCGAGCCGTTGCGGCAATAGAGAACGCCGCGCAGCAGCAGCTTGCGGTCCAGCCCGTGATCGGCGCGCAGTTTGCGCGCAGCCGTGATCATTTCCTGCAGCAGCGCCATCTCGCGTTCCGCGACGACGTCGGTGGCGCCAGCCTGCGGATAGGCGGCGAGCGCGATGGATCCCGTTTCGCCAAAACGCCGCCACAACTCTTCGGTGATAAACGGCATGATGGGATGCTGCAAGCGCAGATAAGCGCCGAAGACGTTCAGCAAATTGCGCCAGTCGTTGGTGAGGCCCGAATTCGGCGCTAGACGAAGCTTCTTGATTTCGAGATACCAGTCGCAGAAATCGTGCCAGAAGAATTGCCACAGCTCGGCCGCCACCTCGTTGTAGCGGTGCTGCGCAAGCGCGCGGTTGACGGATTCGGCGATGCGGCTGAGGCGGCTGAAGATCCAGCGGTCCTCGAGCGTTTCTGCTTTCCCCGCTTCCGTAAACGCCGGCGTTACGCCTGAACTCTCCAGGTTCATCAGGATCATGCGCGCCGCGTTCCACATCTTGTTGGCAAACTGGCGCGCCGCGTTCAGCCGCTCTTCGGTGTAGACGATATCGGTTCCGGGAGCTGCGGCCATCATGAGCGAAAGCCGCAGAGCGTCGGTTCCGAATCGTTCGTTGACTTCGAGCGGATCGATCACATTGCCCTTGGTCTTCGACATTTTCTGCCGTAAGGGATCGCGCACCAGCCCGTGAATATGCACCTCGCGAAACGGAATGTCACCCGTGAGTTCCAGGCCCATCATCATCATGCGCGAAGCCCAGAAGAACAGGATGTCGAAGCCGGTGATCATCAAGGATGTCGGATAGTAGGTGCGCAAATCCTCGCTGTCGTTCGGCCAGCCGAGCGTCGAAAACGGCCACAGGCTGGAGCTGAACCAAGTGTCGAGCACGTCGGGATCCTGCTCCACGCGCGCCGATCCGCAATGCGCGCAGATTTTGGGATCTTCGCGAGCCACGGTGATCTGTTTGCAATCGGCGCAGTGCCAGGCCGGAATGCGATGGCCCCACCAGAGCTGGCGCGAAATGCACCAGTCGCGGATGTTCTCCATCCAACTGAAGAACGTACGTTCCCAGTTGTCGGGAACGAAGCGGATGCGGCCGTCGCGCACGGCGGCCATGGCTTTGTCGGCGAGCGGCTTCGTTTTCACGAACCATTGGGTGGACACGAGCGGCTCGAGAATCGTTCCACAGCGCTGGCACTTACTGAGGGCGAGCTGGTATGGTTCGACTCTCTCCAGCAGACCAAGTTTCTCAAGGTCCGCCACCACGCGCTTGCGAGCGGCGAAGCGATCCAGCCCGGCGTATGCGCCGGCTTCCGCGGTCATGCGCGCATCTTCGCCGATCACTTTCACTTGCGGCAAATTGTGGCGCTTGCCGGCTTCCAGATCGTTCGGATCGTGAGCGGGAGTTACTTTCACGACGCCGGTGCCGAACTCGGGAACCGCGACTTCGTCGAAGATAATCGGAATCTCGCGATTCATCAACGGAAGGATTGCGGTCTTTCCCGCCAAGTCGCGATAGCGATCGTCTTTCGGATTCACCGCGACTGCGGTGTCGCCGAGCATGGTCTCCGGCCGCGTGGTGGCCACGACGAGGTAGCGCGAGCCATCCTGCAGCGGATAGCGGATGTGCCACAGGCTGCCGTTGGTGTCCTCATGGTTCACTTCGAGATCGGAGAGGACGGTGTTGCAGCGCGGGCACCAGTTGACCATGTATGCGCCACGATAAATGAGCCCGCGCTCGTACATGCGTACGAAGGCTTCGCGCACCACGCGCGAGAGTTCGGGGCTGAGCGTGAAGCGCTCACGGCTCCAGTCGCAACTGTCGCCGATGCGCTTCATCTGCTCGGTGATGCGGCTGCCGTATTTCTCTTTCCACTCCCAAACGCGGCGCACGAACTCTTCGCGGCCGAGTTGGTGGCGTGTCGTTCCCTCCTCGGCCAGGCTGCGCTCGACCACCATTTGCGTGGCGATTCCGGCATGATCCACGCCAGGCAGGAACAGCGTGTTGTCGCCGCGCATGCGATGCCAGCGCGTCGCAGTATCGATCAGCGAGTGTTCCAGCATGTGGCCGATGTGCATCGAGCCGGTGACGTTGGGCGGCGGCACGACGATCGAGAAGATCGGCCCGGGCGCTTTCGGATCGGCGCGGAACACGCCCGCTTCCACCCACCACTGCGCCCAGTGGGACTCGAAGCGTTGCGGGTCGTATGTTTTTTCCAATTGCATGGGGAGACTTCCAGTTTAGCAAGCAGCGGCAATTTGACAGCGCTCGGAGGCGTTTGTTGTAATGATGGAGAAGTAACTTCCCGCCTTGCTCCTCAGTAGCTCAATGGTAGAGCATTCGGCTGTTAACCGAAGGGTTGTAGGTTCGAGTCCTACCTGAGGAGCCAACACAAGTCTTTCAGTTTCAGCGGTGCCTTAGAAAACACGCCAGATACCGTGCTCTGCTCCGATCCTGACACAGGGTGAGAAGAAAACTTGTTAGGTCGCCGGCTGCCGCGCACGATGTCGGGGCCCAAACACCGACGGCAAGCACCGAGGAGCAAGATTTCCCTAAGCGTTGATGCCGTGAATGTTGCGAACGGTTCCCACGACATCGATTGGCCCAGTGGGTTGGCGATGCCGTCTATTGCCGTCACGCTGATGTGGAACGTTCGCTGAGCTTGCGGGCGCGCGCCCATAGTCGCCGCCAGCGTGATCTGCACCATCTGAAGTATCTGAATGAAACCGAGCAGGCGAACGGGTTTGCAAACAGAATTCTCTGGGCCGCGGTCCGACGCTCGAAACTCCTGCCGGACGGCGGCGAGATTCAGCGGCTCGATCTTAGCGACATAAGGCGCCGCCTCCGGGAGGCGCTCCAGTTTGCTGGCACTGTCGGGGAAGTGCGCCGAAGTGACGCGGCACGGGATAGCACGCCATATACGAGCGTTTACCTGGTGATCGACTGGGGCTATTCGGTGCGTAACCTCTCGGGCAGAAGCGCGGACGATGCGCCTGGCGCTCGTGTACGCGCTCCTGGATTGTTCGCGCTTGGTCGAGGCCGAACACCTAAGCGCTGCTCTAGCGGTCTGGTCGTACCGTGAAGCCTCCGCGCGTCTGATTTTTTGGCGACGCCTTGGGCGACTCGGTGGCTCCGCGCTGCTGGCAGTCCCCCCCAGTTCCACTAACAGCCCTTATGCGCGCCAGCGAGTTCGGCCATCCGGGCTGTCGATCTCAACCACTTTGCCGCGATGCAAACGCACCAGGTATCCTTGGGGCAGCGTCAGAATCGACAGCAGTCCGGAATGGGATCCCACTAGCCGGTAGATCGGCAGGGCTGTGAGGTTACTGGTGTCAATGCCCTGGCCGGGAGCGGGAACGGGCGCGACGGACCAGCCGCTGTCTGCCTCGGACGTCCGCTCGCCGCGGAGGGCAAAGATCTCTGGGACCGTGAGCGCGCCCGGCGCCAACAGAATCTGCTGATCGAAGAACACGTCCTCCCCGTGCTCGCCGACACGGTGCAGCACCTCGACCTGAGAGACCAGGACGTTGATCGTAATATCCAAGGTCGGATTCAACTCGCGTAGGGGATGTCCGGAGAAACTCGGCTCGCAGATGCGCAGGCCATCGGGCTCCTCGGCCATGGTGAGCAGGGACCAGCCGAAGCGAATAGAGAAACCGGCGTGAAGCGGCTTGCCGGAGCGGGCCAGATCGGCGATAGTCTTGAAGATATCGCCAATGGCCGGCTCCAGGGACGCGGCGCATTCCGCCACGATGCGCTGAGAGCCGATCGTTCGTGCGAAGATCACCGTCCCTTGACCTGTTCCTTGATCCAGTTCTGTATCGTGGTTCTCAGTTTGGCTTCATCGGCCAGCATGGCTTGTTTCGTGGCGTCATCGTAATACGTGGAAGCCTGCTTCCAGGCGGACCACGGCCGTCGGCCCTTGGAGAAGTTCGCGGAGGCGTCCATTGCAATCAGATTATCCTGGCGGACAGCCAACATTTTGCGTTCGGCGGGCCTGAGCTTCTGGAAGCCTTCCATCTCGGAGATCTGGTCGATGGAGACAATGTGGTCAATAGTCACTCCGGTGGGCGGAGTTTTCAGCCCGGCCCCGCCTCCCACTTTTCCGACTGCGTCCCCAGTGGCGCCGGCAATGACGTTCTCGCGCTCCGCCGAGTTTTTGAAGGCGTTTCGCATGAGTTCTTTGGGATCGACGGCGGCCCGTTCGGCGGTTTCTTCCGCGGAGCCAACTATTCCAGCCTGTACGGAGACTTCCCGGTCCAAGCCGGCCTTTTTCTGACGAAGCACATCGACGCGGGCGGTGTCGGGCTTGCCCTCGGCCGTCTTGGGACCAGCTTTGATTTCGGCTTCGACCTCAGCCCTTTCCTCGATTATGGTGGAAAGCAAGGACTGTTCCTTCTCAAGCTTGGACAGAGCCTGAACTTGCTCCTCGGTAGGCTTCTTCCATGCCTTCATCTCATCGAGGATCGCCTCGGCGACTCCTGGGCCGCCGGAACGTTGCTCGGCGAGGCGTTTGACATAGGCGAGCACCATGTCGTCCGGCATCTTTTTCCCTTTGCCGATTTCGACAATCTTGTTCACCTGTCCGAAAGCAGTTTTCAGTTCCTTGCCGGCGGGGCCGGACATCTTGCTGACGTCGCCCACGATCTTGACTGCCTCGGCATCCTTGCCCAAGGCCTTGACGTCCGCGGAGCCCTGCTTGATGCTCTTGTACATCGCTTCGTACGCGGCGGAGGCATCGACGCTCTCCAGTTGAGCAAGCTCACGGCCAGCCTCCTCGAACACCTGATCGACCGTCTGGGCGACCGCGATGACGCCGCAGCCCTTCGCCGTCCCCGAAAACAGACACCAGCCACCGCCTGCCTTGCGCGCCAGAAAGTGGTCGGTTCCTTCGATGGGGACTTCGACGCTATAACCGGGCATCTTTGACGGCCGCATCCGGGATGGATTCTTCGCGGCTTCGGCTAGTTCGCGATCGGCTAGAGTTGCGAATTCGCCGGTGAACTCACCCTTTCCGATCGCCCCCTCGATGATGCTGGACTTCGCGGCTCGTGGAGTGACAACAGGCGGAGCTGCCGGCTGAACTTCTGGAATATTTGCCGCAGCGCCACCCTTGGTTCCGCCTTCGACAACGCTGCCCTCGGCCTTCTGTCCCGTTGCGGCCGCTTCTTCGACCAGACCCAACTCCTTGCGGGCGAGGTCGGCCTGGGCGAGCAGTTTATCGGCATTGGCCTCGAGTTGCGCGGCCTGCTTTTCCGCCCGCGCCAGCTCCTCCGCGTTGGAGACGATCGCTTTCGCGTCCATCGCCGCGCGCGCCGCCCTCAATTGGCGCAGTTTTGTGAACAGTGTCCACCCTCCGTGTACGAGCTGGGCCACGCCCACGATCGCGATGCCGATCTTGATTTTTTCACTGATGTCGATGATTGCCGGCCCCCATTTCGGGAACCACTTCTTGATGTTGAGTTTGTTCTCATCGACGATCACGGTTGCGACGGTCGCGATTTGGACGCCGTATGCCAGCACTCTGGCGCCGACCGATTCGGCGCCGACTGGTGTCGCCAGGGAAGCGACTGTGGCCACATCCTGCAGGAACTTGCGCACACCGGCGTGCTGATAAGCGATCAGATCCTCTGCTGTCAGCACCACCTGACGGTCGTTGTCATAATCGTGCACGATGATGGGCTGATCGGCATCGACCTCGATTCCGGAACCGGTCATGATATTCAGCCGTTCCTTCTTGCCCATCGACTTGATCTCGGAATACTCGGGCGCCGAGTACAGTCCGCCGCTGATGCCGCCGAGATAGCGAATGCGGTATTTGCCATTGCCACTGGGAGTCACGCTGAAAACGGCTTTCTGTTCAAAGAAGCCCATGACGTCGTGCCAGGCCAATGACGGCGCGTCGGCCAGGGCCGCCGCCGTCTTGGAACCGCCGGCCTGCAGCTTGAGCCGCGAAAGGACCTGGTGCAGCTTGATGTTGTCCTCGCCATCGACGTACTGATCGAGCTTCTCGAGCAGCGGCGTGTCTCCGAATTTTTCTTCGCGCAGGCGCTTGACGAAATCGGCCGCCTGTTCCGGCGGAATATTCTCGAACAGCCCCACGATGACCGGATCCGTGGCCTTGTTGATCAAGGCGTCCTTGATCTCCTTGATCTTGGCTTCGATGTCAATGAGCTTGGGGAGGAGGCCGCTGGCGAGTTTCAGCGAGACCCTCCCGATATAGCCTAACGATCCGAAATCCACGCCATCGAGGAAGACGTCGAATTGGAGGCCTCCGTGATAGATGCTGCCGTCGGTGTTGAAGATCTTCCACGTTTTGTTGGCATCGCCGGACGTGTCCCGTTCGAGCAGATAGTCGCCTTCCTTGAAGCCGGACGCGAGCATCGTCAGTTTGCCGTCGTACGTTTTCCCGCCCACGGTGTAGAAGCGTGTGCGGCGGGAGCCCGGGTCGATGACGATCTGGCGGATCGAGCTGTCGCTGGCGCCGGCGTTGGCAATCTCCTCGAGCGGGTCGCCATCCTTGCGCTGCAGCAGGCGGGCCGGGCTGCCGGCCTGCTGTATGGTGTGCACCAACTCGTGGGCCAGCAGGCAGAGCCCCGCGGAGCTTTCCGGCGCGAATTCACCGGAGCCGAACACGATATCGCGGCCCACAGTGTAGGCGCGCGCGCCCACGGCCCGTGCGCTACGCGCGGCGGCTGCATCGGTGTGAATCTGGATGCTGGAAAAATCGACGCCAAAGCGGCTCTCCATGAACGTGCGCGTGCGATGTTCCAGTGGCCGGCCGGGCGCGGAGAGGGTGGAGTGCACCATTGGCGGGACTTTGCCGGCCGCGCGATTGCTATCGAAGGAGCGCGTCTGTATGGCAAGCCCGGGCGCCGTCTCATGGGCCGTCTTGCGCTGGAGCACAGCCGTCGGCGCCGTTTCACTCGCCGGGAGCTTCTTCCTCTTGCATTCGTCGCATGTGCCGCCGCACTCGCAAGTGTGCCGCGGCTCACCCGCCGGCTGGCGCATCACTTGCTCCGCTACACGGTCCGCCTCCTGCTCGAACTCATCCCCGGGTTTATTGACTGTGAGTTTCGTCTGAATCGCGAATGGCTTAGCGCGCGAATCGATGGGAATGCGGCTAAGATCGTGCCCGAGGGCAAGCAATGCCCCATGAGCGATTGGCGGCGCAAGCGGCGCGCGAGGAGCGGAGGCGGGGATTGCGTTGTCGTCTTCGTAGCGGCGGTAGTGGGGAGCGGATCCCTCCGCCGGCGCCGGGCTCGGGGCGCCGTCGGCCATGGCATCGGCTTCGGCTTCGAGCAGATCTGGTGTAGCGTGGGGCTGCTGTTCCACAAGCGCCGGTTCCTCGGGGGAGTGAACCGGGAGAGATGCGGGATCGGTGGGCAGAGCGGAATGGACAGGACGCCAGCCCGGATCGGCCGGCACGTGCGGACTGGCGCCGAGGGGCGGGGACGACGCACCCGTCTTACTGCTTCGAGTTAGTGCCGATGACGTGACTGCTGTTGCCATGGTCGTTCCGTAGGGCGTTAGCTACGGGTGCGTACCGCCTGTCGATCCGGAGCCCTGGCTGGATCCAGCTCCGGCGCCCGAAGTCGAGGTCGAGGACGGAGCGGGCAGCGGAAACTTGCTGGAAAAATGCTGAAACAGATTGGGGCGGAGGATGCGGAAGAGGTTGGGGTCGTTGACGTACAGCGCAAAGGATTCGGCAAACAGTTCCTGCCAGTCGGTATTGGAGTAGGAGGTAATCCCGCCGGTAAGCGGATCGCTGCCGGCTTTGCCCGGCTTGATGCCGTCCTTCTGGGCAGCCGCGCGAAAGTCGTTGCCGGTCATTTTGGTCCGGTCGTCGACCTGGTCGAAGGTTGCGCCGGGAGCCGAACCTGGATCTTTGTACCTGGTTCCCGAAAGCGAGCGCTCGCTGAGCAATTTTGTTTTTCCCGCGGCGGTTTGCCCGCCTGTATTGAAGGTTCTCCAGGCGCGCTCCAGGCGACGGAGGTCGAGTAGGTGGCCGACCTCGTGAGTGATCGAGTACATTGCGTGGTCGCCGCCGCCGTAGGTGGTGCTGGTGGCAGGAAAGGCGTTCTGATGGATTACGATCTCGTCGTTGGCGGCGTCGTATTTTCCGGCTTCGTCCGGAGTTCCCTGGCCACGGAGGCTGAACGTGATGCCGGCCGCTTCCTGGAGGACCGAGTCGGGGAGTTTGGCCAGAACGGCCATCAAGCGGCCGAACTGCTGGTCGTTCCAGCCGCCTCCGGCGGTGAAGGACTGGTTGCGGACGGTGAAGCTTCCGGTCGGCACGGTGGCGGCGGCGACAGTGGCGGGCGCGGCGCCCGTGGATTCGATCAACAACAGCGGCGCGGCAGGCTTGCCGGACTCGGTGTGAGTGAAGTTTGAGAATCGAAAACTGCCGTTGGGGCCCTTGTACGGCGTGAGATCGAGATGAACGGTCAGCGTGCTGCCCAACGGCAGGACGTTGGTTTGGCCTGCGAGATAAGCGCCGGTGCTGGTCAGACCGCGTTGCATGGCGGGGTCGATTCCCGTGCCGAAGACGGTGGTCCCGCCGAAGCCGTAGCTCGTGGTAGCGCCTCCGTTCTGGACGGCGGTTCCGAACACGGTCAACAGAAACGCAGCATCGATCATGGGCGTCGGAATGTTGCTCTGAACAATGCTGCGGCGCTCCGCCTCGGGGTAGCTGCCAAGGTCGTTGGGTTGGCGCTGCACACGGGCGGCGCCGGGGCCGCGCTGCTGGACCGTGTGGGCGAGTTCGTGCGCGAGGAGCCACTGGCCGCGGCTGGTGCGCGGATCGTACCGGCCCGAGTCGAAGAAGACATCCTGGCCGATGGTGAAGGCTTGCGCGTCGATCGCGCGGGCGGACTCTTCGGCAAGGGGGCCGGTATGGACGCGCACGGCGGACAAGTCACGGCCAAGGCTCGGCTCCAGCGACGCGCGGGTCTCGGGCTCGAGGGGCCGGCCGGGTGAAGCCAGTGCGGCATGAACGATCGGCGGCGCAGGCGGTGCGGCGGGCGCGGCCGGGGGAAGCGCGCGAGCGGGAACCTGCGCGGACAGGCTCCCGGCAACGGCATTGGCTTCGGCTTCGAGTCGATCGTTCGCGGGATGTACGGGGATGGCGGCCGGCACGGCGGGCAGCGTCGTGCGCACCGGCTGACGCGGAGGCACGGCAGCACGCACCGGCCCGGGGCGGACGGGATTGCGTTGCCGTGATGCAAACGGACCAGGAGATCGCGTCATGGCGCCGCCGCGGCCTTGACCTTTTTTCTTGTCGGGAGATCGGCTAGAAAGATGTCCACAATGTCCGACAGGATTCCAGTCAGATCTTCGGCGGGGCTCGCGTAGGGGCCGCGAAGCTCGGGACTGCCGAGCAGGTGCATCAACTTGTCGGCATCCTTGGCGACGGCCGCGTCCACGAGTTGGCGGACCTTGGGAGGAATCTTGTTGCCGCCGAATTGCAGGCGCATCCGAGTGATCAGCCGCGCCTTTGCAGGCAGAGTATCGAGGGCGGCGAGAACGTCGGCGTCCCCAAGCATGGGACCGCGCAGGGAATCGGGAACCATTTCCGTTGCGACAAAGATGTCTGTACCATCCGAGCGTTTGATCGCGTCCAGCAGGCGGTCGCGCACCTTGCGGGCATCCTGGCGTTCCTGTTTGCAGGTCTTGGGGTCGAGTCCGGCCACGGTACATACGTCGCTGTCGATGGGATGCAGCCCGCTGGCCATGATGGAGGCGGGATCGTTGAAGTCGGCCGGCTTACCGAGTTCCTTCTGGAACCAGATCAGGCGGTCGTGGACCTTCATCGATTCATTTGTGGAGTGAGCC
>Ga0209648_10000321_pt1 | contig 35776 bp, 38 predicted proteins | sample GraSoi2013_115cm_FD_185830 | JGI IMG/M metagenome (GOLD analysis project Ga0209648, IMG submission 185830) | Grasslands soil microbial communities from the Angelo Coastal Reserve, California, USA - Sample 9_17_2013_115cm (SPAdes) (version 2) | ecosystem: Environmental > Terrestrial > Soil >...
CTCCCAAGCTTGGTCGCAAGTCAGATGTCCTGGAACTGGATTATGCGCGTCTCTTGTTCCACAGCAAACCAATTATGTCAGGGCCGGACGACCTCGTCGCAACCATCCTGATGGGGCGGATCTAGGGGCAAGATGGGTACAATGGGTTGAGTTTCCTTGCTCGGCACCCACTTCGGAACTTTCCACTCCCTTCCTCTTGACTCTGTAGTATGGTACAGAGTGTATACTTTTTTCGAAGGAGGGATAGAGATGGAAATCCTCTCGATTGGACAAGTGGCACGCCGAGCCGGGGTCGGCGTGGAAACGGTGCGGTTCTACGAGCGCGAGGGCTTGCTGGAGGAACCGCCGCGCCGGGCCTCTGGCTATCGTCAGTATTCAGAGCAGGTGGTCGCGCGTCTCCACTTTATTAAGCGCGCCCAAAAGCTGGGCTTCTCGCTCAAAGAGATTACTGAGTTGCTGTTGCTGCGCGTGGACGCACAGACGTCCTGTGAAGAGGTCAAGCAGCGCACCGAGGCGAAAATCGCGGAGGTGGAGCGGAAACTGGTCGAGTTACAACGCATGCGGCAAGCCCTGCTCCAGGTGGCCTCCCTGTGCATAGGACAAGGACCGGGAAGTCGCTGCCCCGTGCTTGATGCGCTCGACCAGCAAGAGACGCAAGACCCGGGCTGAACGAACAGCGGAGTGAGCAACGCATGATGGTGACAACAGCGCACTCCTCTGCTCTGGCCATGCTCGGCGACTCGCAGGTCGCAATCACACAGACACATGCATAGAAAAGAAAGGCAATACTCATGGATACGATACAAGGGAGGGTTGAGACCGGCCTGCTCACACCCTTGTTTGAAGCTCGGCTCCAGTACCAGTCGGATATGGAGGAAGTGGTGTCGGCTGAAACCCGAGAGGGTGAACTGGTTGGGAGTGGGAATGGAACCGTTTCGGGAGATGTGCTCTCTGGGAAAGCGCGCTGGTCAATGTATGCCGGCAACTGCGCCTATGTCTTTGTGCGGGCCGGTCTTCTCCCGCCACCGGGGCAACATCTCTGCACTGTTCATCCAGCTGGCGTCATCGAAACGTCCGACGGGGCCCAAATATGGTTTGACGCCAAAGGATATGGGCTGCGAGGCGCTGACCAGGATCACCCGCATCTGTGGACGCTCACGATGGCGGTGCAATTTACGACAACGGACCAGCGCTACCAGTGGCTGAACACCACCCTGGGGGTCGTGGTCTCCGAATTTGATGAGCATGCAGGACGTGCGCTCTGGCGCGCTTTTGTCCCATAGGAGAGGCCATACCGACGATACTGTTCACTGGCGAAAGGTACCTCTATGTTACAACGACGATTCTGGATGCGTGGGGGTGGGAGCGGGCTGGCTGCCCTCTTGACCACGCTGTGCTGTGTAGGGTTGCCCGCCCTGGTGGGACTCATGTCTGCCTTGGGTGCAGGGTCCTTGCTCAACGACCGCTATCTCGAGCCGAGCCTTTCGGGAACGCTCCTGCTCACGCTGCTGATAGCAGGCCTCTACCTGCGTCGGCATCACCAGCCTGGACCTTTCCTGCTTTCACTCGTGGCAGCCGGAAGCGTGTTCTTCGCCATCTACGGCATCGGATTGCTCCCGCATGCCTCGAGCGGTGATCACATGGCTGACGGCATGGCTGCTTCCCCAGCTTGGAGCCTGGGCCTTTCGTATGGAGCGATCCTCGTTCTGTTGGGAGCGCAGGTCTGGGACCTCTGGCTCTACCGCCGGTGCGCACCGAAGGCCGCACCTGTTTCCGCATACTCTTCTTCAGCTTTGCGGGAAAGACGAAAGGAAGGTGTCTGATGCGCAGAATTGGTGGCGTTGTGCTGACCGTGACGGGCTTTCTCGCCTGTCCCTGTCACCTGATCATTACCCTGCCGCTGCTGATCTCACTGCTGGCCGGAACGGCCCTGGGCAGTTTTCTCAGCCGCAATACCGGCCTGGTCTACACCGGGGCGGGCATCTACTTCGTGGTGGCGCTGGCGCTGGGGGCCTGGTTCTTGTTCGGCCCTGCGCGCCCGATTCGTGAGATGGATGCGGCCTGTTCCACCTGTGCGCCGGTCGCATCTGAGACGCACGCGCAGGAGCGTTCGCCCATGCCGGATGACCTGCCTGCAACAAGGAGAGAAGCATTACGATGACATCAATGCAAGAACGCTATGACCTGGTGATTCTGGGTAGCGGCTCGACAGCCTTTGCCGCGGCACTGCACGCCGCCGAACTCGGCAAAAGCGCCGTCATGGCCGAATTTCGCACGGTCGGGGGCACCTGCGCCAACCGGGGGTGTCTCCCCTCCAAGAACCTGATTGAGGCAGCCCGCCTCGTCTACGATGCCGCCCACCCACGCTATCCTGGCCTCACCCCGGTCCACATGCCGTTCAGTTGGGCGGAGCTGGTGGCTCAGAAGGATGAGATGATCGAGGAGTACCGCGCCCACAAGTACGAGAGCTTGCTCGATGATCCCGACCACATGCAGGTGGTCCCCGGCCAAGCGCGCCTGGTTTCCGACCATGAGGTTGAGGTGCGTACTCCTGATGGCCCGCGCCGCCTGATCGGCTCGCAGCTCCTGATCGCGACCGGCTCCGCACCGAGCATTCCTCGCGTGCCTGGCCTCTGGGATGTGCCATACCTCACCAGTGACCTCTTGAGTGCTGCCGGTGACCCTTGGGGGCGTGAGCAGCGTGAGCAACCCCGTTCGCTGCTCATCCTGGGTGGCGGCTACATCGCGCTCGAACTGGGCCAGATGTTTGCCCGCTTTGGGACGGAAGTGACCCTCGTCACGCGCGGAAGAACGATTCTCTCCGGCTACGAGCCGGAAATCGCTGAGGCACTGACCGAGATCCTCCAGGAGGAAGGCCTGCGGATTGTCACCGGAGCGCAGGGGCGCGGGGTGCGCTCTGAAGGAGAGGGAGTTGCCCTCTCGGTGAAGCTTCACGGCAGCCAGCAGACGTTCACCGCAGATTCGCTCCTGGTATCCACCGGGCGACGTCCCAATACCGAGGCGCTCGGCCTGGAGCGAGCGGGCGTGGAAATAGACTCGGCAGGAGCCGTGCGCGTGGATCGTACGCTGCGCACCAACGTCTCCCATATCTGGGCCGCCGGTGATGTGATTGGACGGGAAACCGCGAGCCAGATGGCGACGCCGGTGGGCGCGCACGACGGCAAGGTCGCCGCGCACAATGCCCTCTCCGGGAAGCCACTGCGCGAGGTCGATCACCGCGTCATTCCGCGCACCATCTTCACCGACCCCCAGGTCGCCGTCGTAGGCATGACCGACGAGGAAGCAGTGGCCGCCGGGATCGCATGCAACTGCAACACGATTCCTCTGAGCGTCGTGCCACGGGCCGGGGCCATCCGCGACACGCGCGGTGTGATCAAGATGGTGCTGGACGGCCCGACGCGCCGGGTCGTGGGGGTCTCGATGCTGGGGGTGAACGCCGGGGAAGTGATCCACGAGGCGGCGATGGCGCTGCGCTTCGGGGCGACGACCGATGACTTCATCGATATGATTCACGTCTATCCAACGATGGCCGAGGCGCTCAAGATCGTCGCCATCTCGTTCACGAAAGACGTGAACCGGCTGAGCTGCTGCGCCACCTGAGCTTACCGGGATGTTTCCCAGGAGATTTCCTGGAAGAGGAGGCTTGAAATGCTCGCACAGTCTCTTTTCTATAGAAAATATAATTTTGTTTCATGGTAATAGTATATGAGATACTATAAATACTTGTCAAAACAAGCAATACGACCTATACTTTGTACGGTACAGACAAGAAGACCTCGTTGGAACACAGGTGCAGGCTTCTTTCAAGGGATCGCTCGGAGCAGTTTCAGCACCAACGCAACTTCAATGCTCGGTTGTCCCAGCCTGTCTCAACAGGAGCGACACCGGCTTTTGCGGCTTGCTTGAAGGCTGTACCTGTTTCAGCTTCTTGTTTGAGATGCGCCACCAGGCACGTGGCGCGACGCGACTTCCGAAAACAAACAGGAGGAACGACTGTGACGACAACAACCGTTGATGTGATTGTCCTGGGAACAGGCTCTGCCGCCCAGAGCGCCGCTTATCCCTGCCGTGAGGCCGGGTGGAGCGTGGCCGTCATCGATTATCACCCCTTCGGGGGAACCTGCCAGCTGCGCGGGTGTGACCCCAAGAAAGTCCTGGTCAGCGTTTCCGACCTGGTGGACTGGAGCCACCGCATGCAGGGCAAGGGTGTCTCCGCGCCGGGCTTGTCCACCAGCTGGCCGGACCTGATCCGCTTCAAGCGGACCTTCACCGACCCGGTGCCGGAGCAAAACGAGCAGAGCTTCGCGCAGGCGGGGATCAGCACGCGGCATGGGCGTGCGCATTTCGTGGATCGGACGAGCGTCCAGGTGGGCGAGGAGATCCTGGTCGGTCGCCACGTGGTGATCGCGACCGGCGCGTGCCATGCCGATTTGGGGATACCGGGCGAGGATTTGCTCACCACCAGCACGCAGTTCCTGGAGCTGGAAGAACTGCCACGTCGTATCGTCTTCGTCGGCGGTGGCTACATCGCCTTTGAGTTCGCGCACATCGCAGCACGCGCGGGCGCACAGGTCCAGGTGCTCCACCGGGGGAGTCGTCCCCTCGAGAAGTTTGACCCTGATCTGGTCTCCATGCTGGTGCAGGCCAGCCGAGAACTGGGCATCGAGGTGCAGGTGAACCAGGCGGTCACCGCCATTGAACGACAAGGCGACCACTTGCTCGTGCACGCCCGCACAGGAACGCAGGAGCACACCGTCGAAGCCGACCTGGTGGTGCATGCCGCCGGGCGTACGCCGGAGATCGACAAGCTCGACCTGGGGGCGGCGGGCGTGGCCTACGGAAAGGAGGGCGTCTCGGTCAACGAGTACCTGCAAAGCGTGACCAATCCTGCGGTGTATGCAGCGGGGGACGCGGTGGGAAGCGGCGGATTTCCACTAACACCTGTGGCGGGGATGCAGGGAGGCATCGTGGCCAGGAACCTCCTGGAGGGCAACCGGCACACCCCGAACTATACCGGGATTCCCAGCGTGGTCTTTACGACCCCACCTCTCGTACGGGTAGGCCTCCTTGAGGAAGCGGCTCGCGCCCAGGGCCTGCGCTTTACGACGCACCACGAGGACACCTCGGGCTGGCAATCCTCGCGGCGGGTGGCTCTCCCGCATACCGGGTTCAAGACACTTGTCGAGGAGGGCACCGACCGCATCCTGGGGGCGCACCTGTTGGGTCCGCACGCTGAGGAGGTCATCAACCTCTTCGCGCTCGCCATCCGCATGGGCCTCCGTGCGAACGATCTCAAGCAGATGGTCTACACCTACCCGACCAGTGCCTCGGACGTGAGCTACATGGTCTGACCGAAAGCTGCAACAATCCTGACGAGGCTCAGCCCCTCTGTCAGGCTGGATAAGGAGAAAAAGATGTTACGGTCGCATGCGATGACGGTCGGACAACTCGCTCGACGCACTGGCGTGCCGATCAAAGCCCTGCGCACCTTCGAGGACCTGGGGTTCCTCTCCACCCTGGGCCGCAGCGAGAGCAACTACCGCCTGTTTGGGGAAGAAGCGGTGCGGTGTGTGCAGGTGGTCCAGGGCTTGCGCTCCCTGGGACTGACCCTCAAAGCGATTCGGGCCCTCGTCACAGCCCACTGTGAGGGTCCCGGCGAGCTGGTCGATGGCCTCCTGCAAGAGCACCTGCCGCAGGCCCTCGCCCGCGTCGAAGCCCAGATCACCACCCTGCAGGCGCTTCGTCACCACATCCTGGAGTTCCAGGCCGCCTGCGCAGGCGCACCAGCCCGACCTGCGGCAGCGTCGCTGGTGCAGATGTTGGCAGCAGACCCTCGCTGTGACGCCGAACCCCCTCCCTCTTGACTCTCCCAGTGGGGGGAGCGTGTATACTCTCTGTGTCGCCAGTCCTGGCCGTTTGGGTCAGCATTCGATGCATGATCAACGGCCCTGGAACAGGACGGAACCCCTCGCCTTTGCTCCCGTCTGAGGGGGAGAAAAGCAACCGTCCAAGCAGCTTCAGACACACAACCATTGGATGAGGAAGAAAGGAACAACCATCATGACATCACAAACAATGCAAAAGACGCTCAAAGCCCACGTGGATTTCTTCACTGCTCACGCGGAGCAGTTTCGCCTCTGGCTGCCCCTGTGGCGACTCTTAGCCGAAGGCACACCCGTTTCACTGGAGCAACTGGCAAGCTTGTCGCACCGTCCTCTGGACGAGATTCAGGCGGAGTTGCCATCCTTGGACGTGCGACTGGACCGGGAAGGCAACGTCCTGGCCTCCGGTTTGTCGCTTTTGCCCACTGCGCACCAGTTTCACCTGGGTGAGCAGGCGCTCTTCACCTGGTGCGCGCTCGATACGCTGGCGTTTCCACCGTTGCTGGGTCGCACCGCTCGCGTGATCTCCTCCTGCCCGGTGACTGGGAAAACGATTCGTCTGACCGTGACCCCCGAAACCATCGTGGACCTGGAACCAGCAAGTGCGGTCGTCTCGGTTCATCTGCCTGGAGAGGAAACAGACATCTGCAATGTCCAGGAAGACATCTGCAATGATGGACATTTCTTTGTGTCGCACAGCGTTGCCTCCACGCAGGGTTCCCTACACCCCAAGGCGGTCCTGCTCTCCGTAGAAGAAGCGGCAGAGCTTGGGCGGGCGCTGGCCAGCGCGATTCGCTCCATCGCCGGTGAGCAGGAGCCACAGAGACACAGCTAGTCCGGCAAATCAGATGAAGCAGACCAAGTCACGTCAAGCTGAGGGAGGTGAGCGAGCATCCGGGTTTGCGCGGTGTTCTGGCTCGAGAACACCCCTCCATCTGGCCTGACCTCCGCCAGGAAGCGGTGCTGCTTTTCGCGCGACGTGGTTGCTGACGGAGCAGAGAGCTAAGAGCGTTTCTACCGGTCGCCGGCTCATCGACTGGTGCCCGGCTGGAGAGAGGAGGTTGGACACAGCCCGCTCGTTCCCTCACTTCCGTTCGCCTTTCTCGTCCTCAGACTCGCGCCTTCGGACGGGAAAGGCGGATAATCTTCCGGGATGGGATCATGCGCGTGAAAACGAAGATGACGGAAGGAGTTCACGTACTGACGCTCGGCCTCCTGGAGAAGACGAGCCGGGCGAGGGAGGGTGCATGGATGCCTCGATGGACGTTGGCGCAGCCCGGGATGGGGCTTTCGGTTTTCCTGAAATCACGACGGTGATCTGATGGCCGACGCTTGCTCTTGAGATAACCTTGTCGGGAGACATTGACAACTATCAATGCCTCTGGTATAGTAAGAACAGCGAAACGAGAAAGGATACCCATCATGGCACCACCAGAAGCACTACAAGTGAAACCGCGCAAGCGACGTGTCGGCAAAGTGGGGGGTGACAGCGTCGGCTCGCCACTGACGGTGTCTCCATCCATGCGGGCAGAAGAGGCCACTGATCTTGCCGGCCTGTTGCATGCCTTGGCAGATCCGACACGGCTGCAGATGGTCTCCTTGCTGGCAGAACACCCGGGAGAAGTCTGTGTGTGTGACATCACTGCGAGCTTTGATCTTGATCAGTCCACCATTTCACATCATCTGCGCTTGCTGCGGGAAGCCGGCGTCATTGAGTGTGTACGCCATGGGGTGTGGGCCTACTACTTCCTACAAGCTGGAGCGCTCGAACCGGTCAAGCGACTGCTGAAGCGATGGGAGAGGCTTGAAACGGCTCGCTAAAAATTTTTTTGCCGCAGATATGGATAATTATCAATATTTCCCCGAATGGGGACTTCTCTGCCTGGGAGAGGTCCTCCAGGCGCCCGACTTCCGAGGAGGAGATGCATGCATGACGCTAAACTGGAACTGCTTGCCAGGCAACTGGCCGAGGGGTTGCGCGGCGACCATGACGCCTTTTGTCGCGAATTGCTCCGGCTCCTTGCCCGTGGGTATCCCGTCACACCAGGGCGCATGGCGAGCGCCCTCCAGATGACTGCCGAGCAGGTGGCGGAAGTCCTCGCGGCCTTGGCCGATCTCGAGGTGGACCACAGTGGCCATGTCGTGGGATGGGGACTCACCTTCATCCCCACGCCCCATCGCTTTCTGGTGAATGGGCAGCAGTTCTACACCTGGTGCGTGCTTGATGCGCTGACCTATCCTGCGCTGCTCCAGGTTGTGGCGAGCGTGGAGTCATCCTGCCTGGTCAGCGGTGCTCCCGTAACGCTGTCGGTCACGCCGACAGGCGTTCACGACCTGACCCCTGCCGGTGCCATTGTTTCCTTGGTGATCCCCGAACAGGGCAGTTCCTGTAATGGTGATCGCGGTTCCTTCTGCACCCATAGTCTGTTTTTCCGCTCGAGACGAGATGCGCTGCTCTGGCAGGCATCATCTCCCAGCGCCCGGCTGCTTTCGGTTGCGGATGCCTACCAGGTTGGCCACCTGCTGGCCCGCTACCGCTCTCCATCGTGAAGAGAGAATCCGCGACAGAACAGAGAGGTCCATGATGCAACAGACCCAGTTAGAGGCCATCGCTCAAGCGGTCATGCAGAGACAGGAGCGCTATCAGCGCAATACACTGCTGTTTGATCAGCTTGCCCAGTTCTTAGTGCAAGGGCGACCCGTTGCCCCAGAGTTGCTTGCCAGTAGGCTCCATCGTGAGTTGGACGAGGTGCGCTCGATCCTGCGGGCGCACACGGAACTCGAGTATGATGAACAGGGCAACTTGGTCGGCTCAGGGCTCACCCTGGTCCCAACCGCGCACCAGTTTCAGGTGGAGCAGCGCATCCTGTTCGCCTGGTGCGCCTTCGATACGTTAACCTACCCGGTGGGGCTGCATCTCTCCGCTCAGGTCACCTCGCGCTGTCCGGTCACCGGAAGAAGCATTCACCTCACAGTCACACCTGAACAGGTGCTTGACCTGGACCCAGCAGAGGCTCAGGTCTCGCTCGTCGTTGATGTTGCGGCGGAGCGCTGCCACAATGTGCGGGAGGACGTGTGCAACTACGGGCATTTCTTTGCCTCGCGTGAGGCAGCGACCCCATGGCAAGCGGCGCATCGCCAGGCTGTGATCCTTTCGGTGGAGGAGGCCTACCAGGTGGGCAAGCTGGTCGAAGGCTCTCGCTTCCGAGAGGCGGAACCATGAAAGAGCAATTCGGAGAGCAAGCATCTCTTCAACGATGAAGCGAAGAAAAGCAAGAGCAAAAAGGAAGGGGACGTATGCCGTACCCATCACTTGAAACGATTGCCGAGCGCCTGTCGGAGCAGCTCCGCTGTGAGCAGGAAGATCTGTGTCGCCCCATTGTGCAACAGGTCACACGCGGCAAACCGGTGGCGCCAGCCACCCTTCGGGCCTCACTCCAGGTGAGCCAGAACGAGCTGGAACAGCGCCTGGCCAAGCTCCCACCAGATGTCGAGTTTGATCGAGCCGGCAATATCGTCGGCCTGGGGACCACCCTGGTACCCACCGCCCATCGCTTTCAGCTTGGTGGCCAGTTGCTCTACACCTGGTGCGCCTTTGATACCGTCCTGTTCCCCCCATCGCTGCACGTCGAGGCACAGGTCCAGTCGACATGCCCCGTCACCGGTCAGCCCATTACCTTTGTCGCCACGCCCGAAGGCACCGTCCTGGATCTGCTGCCTACTAGGGGTGTGATGTCGTTAATCGTGCCAGCCCAGCGCGGAGACTGCTCGCGAGCCACCTTTTGCCAGCAGTCGCTCTTCTTTCAGTCGGAGCAGGCAGCCGCGACCTTTCTCGCTGACTATCCAGACGTGTTGCTGCTTTCGGTCGAGGAAGCCGCCTACGTGGGACGGTTGGTGGCCCAGACCTGCTCGCTGGACGCGACATGAGAGACCAGGAGTCAGCGCCAGTAGAGAAACAGCTCCGTCTCCTTATCGTCACGCTCGATTACCCGCCTCCGGTGCTTGGTGGATACGGAGTGATGTGCTCTCAGGTCTGCGCCTGGCTTAAGCAGCGTGGGCATGAAGTGCTGGTGCTCACCACGCTCGCCCAGGAGCCGGGGATCTTCTCGGCGGATTCCGATGAGGATGAGGGCGCCGTCCCGGTGCGCCACATCCTGCGCAGCTACTGGGACGGGTCAGCCAACCTGGACCCGCCCTTTCAGGAGGCGCAGGCTGTCGAACAGCACAACCAGGCGCAGGTGCGGGACATGTTGGCAACCTATCGCCCAGATGTCGTGGCCTTCTGGCACATGGGAGCCATGTCGCTGGGCCTCATCACGACGACGGCGCGCCTGGGCTTCCCGCTCGTCTTCGTCATCGGGGATGATTGGCTCTGCTACGGCGGGTGGGCCGATGCCTGGCTCAGGTGGTGCAACGAGCATCCTGAACAGGCGGCAGCGGTCGAGCAGCGCACAGGGCTTCCTACACGGCTGCCAGACCTGGGAGCGCTGGGGATCTTCTGCTTTGTGAGCGCCTGGACCAGGAGGCGTGCCGAGCAGATCGGCGGATGGCACTTTCCTCGCGCCGAAATCATCTTTCCAGGTCTCTCCCCAACCGAGTTTCCGACGCTGGTCAAGGTGCCCAATCGTCCCTGGCGGTGGCGCTTGCCCTGGATGGGACGAGTGATCGAAGAGAAAGGGGTTGAGACGGCTATCCACGCACTGTCACTCCTCCCACCCAACACTACCCTGGCGATCGTCGGGATGGTTGACCCGGCGTATCGCTCTCGTCTGGAAGCGCTGGCCGCAACGTTGGGGGTCGCATCTCAACTTTCCTTCTCACTGGTGTCTCGGCAGCAGATACGCCAACGCTATCAGCAAGCCGATGTCACCCTCTTTACGAGCATGATCGAACACAAGGCCTTTGGGCTGGTACCCCTGGAAGCGATGGCCAGCGGCTGTCCCGTGATTGCCACCGGTGTAGGAGGATCGAGCGAGTACTGCCTCGATGGCGTCAATTGCGTCCGCGTTCCCCCTGGAGATCCTGCGGCTCTGGCGTGTGCCGTGCAGCACCTGGCCCTGAGCCAGGTGCTGCGCCTGCACCTGGTGGAAGGTGGGCTAGGGACAGCGAGTGCATGCACGCTCGATCGCCAGGCAGCGGGCATTGAGCGCTCGCTTCAGGCCGCTTCAGGCTTTCCCCGTGCATAACCGGAGCCATCGTGTGCGTTTACCGTTTCGTGTAGCGGCGCTCGACCAGGTCGATGGCATTGAGCGGGCAGTAGACCGTGTAATGCCGCCGGAAGAGGAGGCTGGGCAACGCCACCACCTCGCAGCCACCGTAGGACGTCAGCCCCCCGACGATCAGGGCCACGGACAGGTACAGCAGCATCCCGAATCCCCATCCCCAGGAGATGAGAAGAAGAAGAGGTATGAACAGCATGGGGCTCCAGAATATGCCCGTGAGAATCCAGGGATGCAGGTGGGAGAGCACGCTTGCACCCAGCACCCAGAAGAGGGCAATGTACAGGACCGCAGTCAGAAGCAAGCTGCCTCCTATCTGGCCGAGCAGCGCCGCGGATAGTCCACTCTGCGCCACCGACCCTCCGATATAGACGAGTCCCAGCAGGCCAAGCACTAAACGCGTGCAGCGTCCACAGCTGCCCACCTCCTGGCCAACGGCAAAGCCGCGCTGTTCCGATTTGAATAACATAGGAATCAACCTCCACTGGTCGTGTTCAAGAACCAGCTTCCGACTTGCCCTTCGCGCTGAGTTGCTCCGTTTGCAACAGCCGTTGTCGGAAACGAGCCGGATCACCTGTGCAGGTCAATCACTTGCAGGACCACTCCGGCCACTGACTTCAGTGTAGCAGAAACGCGCTGGTATACCATGTGTCCCAGGTCATGTCGCAGGTCATGGTTGCTCGCTTCCCTGATCATGACGATCGTCATAGGTGGCGTGTTCAGCTTTCTCTGAACCAACGAGAAGCCTCATGGACTGACTACCAGCATCTCACTATGTATATTGAGCATGTTAAGCTCATCCCTTTGACCCGTTCAAACAAGCTACTCGACCGGGTAACCTCATGAGCAACCAGGCAGACCACACGTAATCACGACCTGGAACCTTCCCCCCCAATTTGGTGATAGCTGAGCAGTTCTTTGCAATCATCATCAAGTAAGAAGAGAGGTCCAGTACCGAAGGAGAAACGCTTCGCTTGCTCATTTGCTCTTTGGATCACCGCAATTGACGGAGGGCCACCATCCCTGGCGAGGTTTGGTACGGGAGACTTCATCAAAAGTGATCGCTAGCGCAGAGTCATTGGACTTGACAAAGAGCCATTGCGTTGGGCATAACAAGGACAGATAGATCTCTATTGTCTGATGTGTTATAGAGAAGGGGAGCGTTCGTTATGACTGAACCTGTCAGGACGCACAGCATGAGACAGTTCGTACGAAACGAACAAGAGAACATTCCCGTGCTGCTAGCACGGGAGCTGCTCTGCATCTTCGTCGCAGATGTGTGCCTTGGATTCTCCAAAGCCTGGAACCCCCATCCCTCGTTCTTTAGTGGCTGACCTTAGAGACCTGGCCCTTTCCCAGAGACGGGGCCAAGTCTTCTCAACCATCCCGTGGCGTGCTCGCTCGAAGCCGAGCATGCCCACTTCTGCCAGGTAAACCGAGTTCCGTTTGCCCGATACAACTTCATCGAAACAGCGCCACAGCGCAAACGGGGGGGGCATCTTCTCTCACATGCTTTCCCGCTTGTGAAAGGGTTCGTTTTGCAAAAAACGCGGCCATCCCTCAAGCCCGTTCGCCTCCACCTGATGACGTTCTTGCTGCATCTCGCATCGACGCCCGTCTAACGGGTTTGTATGCCTGTTGTCTTTTTCAGGAGAACGCATTCATGTGGAATTTCCTTTTCCTCACATCCTTTGGGCAAGGACTGGCTAGCACCGCGCGCACCTGCTGGACGACCGTGAAACTGGCCTGGAAAGCCGCTCCTCTCTTGCTGGTCGGTGTGCTACTGCTCTTTGGGATAGAGTCGGGTCTTACGCCACTGCAATTGGCGTTATCACGCGCTGTCATCGATAAGCTGGCCGCTCCCGTGGGACGCACAGCCGCGCTTGATCCCCTCGTTACCCATGCCCCGCTCGCTGCCTGGATTGCACTTACCCTCGCTGTCGTAGCGCTCGGGCAGCTCGTTGCACCGCTGACCGCTCTGCTCCAGAGCCGGGCCAGTGATCGCTTGACCGGCTACGTCACCGAACAGGTGATGCAGGCTGCCAATCGCTGGCAGGGCCTGGAGCGCTTTGAAGATCCGGGTTTCGCTGACGATCTGAAACGCGCACGCGAGGCCGCTAACCGTGGCGTCGACCTGGTCTACTTCGGGGCCATCGTCGCGTCCGCGCTACTCACAGCTCTCAGCCTGTCGATTACCCTGGGAGGACTGCACCCGCTGGTCCCCCTTCTACTCATCCTGGCGACGCTGCCGCAGATGGCGCGCGCTTTCGCGTATGACTGGTTTATCGGCGGCCATCTCTATGACTCGACGCCCCAGACGCGCCGCATGCAGGAGAGCCGCGAGATGCTGCTCTCGCCCTCGCCGGCCAAGGACGTGCGCCTCTACGGGCTCTTTTCGTTTTTCAGAGAGCGCTACGAGACGATGTTTGCCCAGGTGATCAGGCCCTTAGCGCAGGAGCGCCAACGGATGATCCGTCCCATGTGGCTGGCCGGGACTCTGACGGCCTGTGCCTGCGGAGCGGTCTACCTCTACGTTATCTGGCTGGTGGCCCACGGCCAGCTCAGTGTCGGTGCGCTCGCGCTCTATGGCGGGGCGGCGACCCTGTTGCAAGCGGAGCTGCTGCGTTTGAGCTACTTCACCGGGCTGTTCCCCATCCATCTCGGCTTTCTGCCCAGCCTGCTGCGGGTGATCGAGGCGCCTCCCGATCTGCCGGTCGCTGCCCATCCGAGACCAGTGCCGGAGCAGACCCGCCAGGGCATCCTGTTTGAGCGCGTGAGCTTCACCTATCCGGGACAGACTGCGCCGGTCCTGAGCGGTGTCTCGTTGCGCCTCGCGCCGGGGGAATGTGTGGCGCTGGTGGGACACAACGGCGCCGGCAAGACCACGATCGTCAAGCTGCTGCTGCGGCTCTACGATCCAACCGGCGGGCGTATCCTGCTCGATGGGGTGGACCTGCGCGAGTACGATCTGGACGATCTGCGGCGCAAGATGGGCGCCATCTTCCAGGACTTCGGGCGCTACGAGCTCACCGCAGGCGAGAATATCGGCCTGGGGCGGCTCGAACACCTTGACGACGGCGAACTTCAGCGTGAAGCGCTGGTGAAGGCGGGGGGCGCATCCCTGCTTGAAAGCCTCCCGCATGGCCTGGAGACGCTGCTGGGACGCGAACTCGGCGAGCGCGAACTCTCAGGCGGCGAGTGGCAGAAACTGGCGCTGGCCCGCGCGTACCTGCGCAACAGCCAGATCCTGGCCCTCGATGAGCCGACCGCCGCGCTCGATGTGCAGAGCGAGTATCGCATCTACACCCGTTTCCACGAACTGACCCAGGGTCGGCTGACCCTGCTAATCAGCCATCGTTTCTCAACCATCCGGATGGCCGACCGCGTCCTGTACCTGGCCGGCGGGCGCATTCAGGAAGAGGGGAGCCACCACGAACTTATGGACCGCGATGGAGAGTACGCGCGCCTCTATCGCCTGCAGGCCGCGCATTATCTCGACACAGAACAGGAGGTCGATCAATGAAAAGGGAACAACGTAACCCGCTGCATACTGCCAGGCAGCGTATGCGTCCGCACCTGGACAGCCTGCGTATCTACTGGAGAGGTCTGCACCTGCTGGTGGCTTCTGCCCCTTTGCCTACCGCGGCCTTTCTTGCCCTGCTCGTCCTGTTCAGCCTCGTGCCGGTAGCGCAGGTCTGGCTGCTGAAATGGCTGGTTGATGTGCTCTCAGCGCCGCTGTCTATCGCCGGCGGACGTGCTGGCGTGCTGGATGGCGAACTGCTGATCGTGCTGGCTGCGCTCTACCTGCTCACCCTTGTAATCCCAGCAGGCCTGCAGCCCTTGCACGACAATCTGGAGGCGATCATTAGGGAACGCGTGATCGTCGAGGTCGACCGGCGCGTCATGCAGGCCTCAGCGCGCCTGGTTGACCTGCAGCGCGTCGAGGCTGCGTCCTTCCACGACGAGGTCAAGCTGATCCGGCAATCCTCCTACGAGGTCCCGCAGATGCTGGGCATGCTGTCGCTTGGCCCCGGTACCATGCTCACCCTGGGAGGACTCCTCCTCCTGTTGGGGCAGATCCACCCGGTGCTGCCGCTCCTGTTACTCCTGGTGGGCATCCCGTACCAGCGAGCGCGACGCAGCATGGAGGTAGAGAAATACCGTTCGCTGGCCGAAAATAGCCGCGTCGCCCGCGAGATGGAGTATTATACACGCCTTACGCTGGAACCGACCGTCGCACACGAGGTGCGCGTCTTCGGACTCGGCGATTTCTTGCTGCAACGCTACCGGCTGCGGCGTGAGAGGATGATGGCGGAGGTGCAGCGCCTGCGACTGCGCGAGTTCGTACAGGCGCTCGCGTATTCCGTCGTCACGGCGCTGGTCCTGGCTGGAGCCTTCTCTTATACTGCCCTTCAGGCCAGTGCCGGGCATCTCCAGGTCGGGGATATCGCGCTGTATCTCGGTGCGGTGGTGCAGGCGCAGCAGAGAGCGTTGGTCCTGGGAAACTTTTTTGCCAACCTGCACCGAGAACAACTGCACCTGCGCGGCCTGTTCGACTTTCTCGATGGCGCGCAGCCGGCCATCGCACTTCCTCCACAGGGGCAGGGCATCCTCGCTCCCACACGTTTCAAAGAGGGGGTTGAGTTGAGAGAAGTCCACTTCCACTATCCGGGAGGGGACCAGGACGCGCCGGTGCTCCAGGGTGTCAACGCGCGGCTCCCGGCGGGGAAAGTGACCGCGCTCGTGGGCGTCAACGGGGCCGGGAAGAGCACGCTGGTCAAACTACTAACGCGGATGTACGATCCCACCGGCGGGCTGATCCTGCTCGATGGCACTTCCCTGGCGAACTACGACCTGGCCTCGCTGCGCAGCCGTATGGGTGTGGTGTACCAGGATTTCGCGCGCTTCGCCCTGCCATTGCGCGAGAATATCGCCGTTGGGGACATCGAGACCGAGCCAGATATGCAGCGCATCGAACAGGCAGCTCACTGGTCGGGTGCGGACGAGGTCGCCGCCAACCTGCCGCAGGGCTACGCTACTGAGCTGACGCGGCGCTTTGAAGGCGGCGTGGAACTTTCGGGCGGCGAATGGCAGAAGGTCGCGCTGGCCCGCAGCTTTCTGCGCGATGCCGCCCTGGTGATCCTGGACGAGCCAGCCTCAGCGCTGGATGCCGACGCTGAATACCAGCTCTTCCAACACTTCCGCGAGCTCATCACTGGGAAAACAGCGCTGCTGATCAGCCACCGCCTCTCGACGGTGAGGATGGCCGACCAGGTCCTGGTGCTGGATGGCGGCCGTATCGTCGAGGCAGGCAGTCACGCCGAACTCATGGCCAGGGGAGGCCACTACGCCTCCCTCTACGAGATGCAGGCTGGTCGCTACCGCTAGGTGCTAATCCGGTGCCTTGACAGAGGGTGCGCGTGATGTGATACTGTGCTTGCATCCTTATAGGATGCAGGTACAGTTTACCATCGAAGGAATACCCATGTTCGCTCATGCTAGCATGATCTAACCTCTTGTCTGGTTCTGGCTGACAGACAGAAGCACTGTCAGTGATGAGCCGCTTTTCCAAACGCCAGCATCCCCTGGTGTCTTTTGTTGTACCCACCTGCCCCGCGCACCTCCTCGCTTTCCAGGTGAAGAACCTGGTCCTCATTCTGGCGTCGTGCTACCCCTATTTCCTGCGAGGAGTTGTTGTATGGAACACCTATCATCTTCAAAGAGCCATCCACCTGAGACAGGTCTGGTGGAACTGCATCGCGAGCTGGCTCAGGCCTGGGGCATCGATTTTCGTCGCGTGCGGGCTCTCGTATGCCAGCTCACGAGCAGCAACTGGTGCTCGGTCAGCGAGTTGATCGCACGGACCCTCTTGTCTCACTGGAACGTCACCCATCTCTTGCGACGGCTCCAGCCCTGGCTGGAGCGCGATCAGGACCGTGTTCGCATTCGTGCCGTCTTCCAGGACCTTTTCCGCGCCGTTTTCGTCTGTTCGCGCCTCTCGAGCGAGCGATTACTCACCCCCTATGAGATAGCCGCGCAAGCAGGTGAAGAGGCCGCACAGGCCGAAGCTATCCTCGCGTCACTGGAGCGCATTGTGAATGACCTTTCCATGCGCCCGGTGAGGCATCTCGATCACGTCTCGGCCACACCGCTCACCTGCCTGAAGCGAGCGCTGTTCCTGGCAAAGAATTATGAACTTGGGGGAGCGACCATCCTCTTGCTCGGCGACCACGATCTGACCTCCCTTGCCCTGGCCCAGGTCGCACCAGGCATCGCCATCACGGTGGTCGATAGCGATGAGCGCATCCTGGACTATATCAATGTGGTTGCTGCTCGGCACTCCTGGGCGATCCGCACGTTGTTCGCCGACCTGCGTATTGAGCTTCCGAGAAGTGTGACTGGCTCGTGTGACCTGGTGTTGACTGACCCTCCGTATACCCCGGAAGGCATACGACTCTTTCTCGCGCGCGGGCTGGAGAGCCTTAGGCCCACTAGCTCGGCGCGGCTGCTGTTTTGTTATGGATTCAGCGAACGCCACCCGGGACTCGGCTTGAAAGTGCAGTCCGTCCTGCATGACCTGCACCTGGTGACGGAGGCGGTACTGCCACATTTTAACCGCTACCGTGGAGCAGAGGCGATTGCGAGCAGCGCGGCGCTCTACATCTGCCGCCCAACGCGCAGGAGCCTGCCTGCCGCACAGTCCCTTAAGGTCGATCCACGCATCTATACCCAGGGAAAGAGCGCCGAAGAAACCACGATGATGGCGTTACCGCCAGGTGTCGTAGACACGGTGAAACGCTTCCTGGTCGCACAGACACCTGAGCGCGTACTCCTGGTGGGGGACGGCTGGCCCACAGACCTGGCGAGCACCATGGAGGCCGTTTCACTCAGAGGCTATCTGCATACCCTGTCTACTCACCGGCAAGGTGAGCGTTCGCCTTATACAAGCATGGTCGTAGTGAACCTCTTCTCTTATTATCATGCCTATCTCGTGCGTCTGCTCCTGTTGTCTGCCGCTAAACAGCTCCTCATCGCTGTGGCTGATCCTGTCGCGGACAGTCTCTTCAAGGCGAACAAGGATGATCCACTGAGAACGTTCATCGAGAGCAGCTATCAAGTGGTGGCCAGAGAGAGGGGCAACACAAAACAACCAGGAGTGGTCCTGTTGCAGCGAAGAGGTCCGCAGGACGCTGATGCGGTCAAGTTTCTCTTACGCTTTCTCATCGACCACCCGCAGGCCAGACTCGTCAATGTGTGGAGGGAAGCCTTGATCGCGCGGGGAACTGATCAGGGCCGTCGTCTCTCGAAGAACCAGGCCCGGCAGGTCATTGAGCGGCAGCGACTCAGCATGATCCATGCGCGCAGTTACCTCTCGGAACTCTCGCTGAGCGACCTGAGAGCCCTGGTCGCCGCTGTCGAGCAGACCCTGGCAGCACTTGATCGAGGAAGCCAGGAGGGAGAGCCAGAGTAGCCCCTCCTGCTGGCATGGGCACACCAGGCAATTTACCCTCACGTCATCCACTCCTGGTGCCCATTGCCAGGAGTGGATGTTTTGAGAGCATCTCAGCAGGATCTCATATCTGGCTGCGATCCTGCTGACACGGATGTTCCGTATCCGTTGTAAGCAAAAAATATGAGCTGGCTAAAGAAGACGTCTACTCGTGATCGGTACTCAAGGGCTGAGTAGATCAGCAAAAGCGCAGGTCGTTCGTTTCCAGTGCTGCTATCAGGCTGTATGTGTTTGTGTGCCAGTCCTACCGGCGCTTTACCCCTCTGCCGGTTTGCGCATCTCGAGCAACCGGTGGTGATCTCGGACGGTGAACCCGCCATGGCGCTTTATGTGTAGGTGAAGCTGATACAGACGCTCCCGGTAGCGCTCGACGTCGAAATCGGTGATCGTCCAGGGGACCACTTTCAGGAAGTACACGACCGCCCCTATGTCCAGATACGTTGTCTTTGGGAACGCGTCGAGCTTCTCGACCGTTGCAAAGCCCGCCTCGTCGAGCGTCGTATCGATATCCCACCCTTGCCCCTCTTTCGCCCAGGCTGGAATCGGCCCCTCCAGGATGTCAGCCAGAGTGGGTGGGACGGAGGGCGCGCCCTGCGCGGTCAGCAGGAGCCCACCGGAGCGCAGCACCCGGTAGACCTCAGCGGGGCAAAAGGCACTGCTGTGAGCCAGGACCAGCTCGAAGCTTGCATCCTGAAAAGGTAAGCGCCGCTCGGCAAAACGGCCATCCGGCTGAGGTCCGCGGCTGTCATGGACGCCAGGATGGGTACGAACGACCTGGACCCACAGGGGTTGCAGTCGCCGGGTAGCAACGGGCACATTCGGCCCGTAGGCTTCGGTGGCGACTGCGAACGGTGGAAACGGTCCCAGTCGGCTCAACCGCTCTCCGCCTCCGGTGCCCAGGTCTAAGAGGGAAGCCGCCGATTGAATGCGCTTCCGAGCTCGTTCGTCGTAATCCCACGTTGTCTCCGTGTCCTCCTCTTCTACCCTGCGACCCTCGAGCCAGGAGAAATCCCAACCGGAGAACGGAGCTGCCATGGCTTCGGCAAGGAGTCGATCAAATTCGGGGTCATCCATCATATGTGTCTCCACCAGTTACATGTGAAGTGTCATTGAACTGCACCAGCCTCCACCTCGCCTGAGCGACACGCCACTCGGTGAGGGAGGTAGAGCCGGGATCGAGGCGGGCGCCAGTTCCGAGCCGCGGGATGTCAAACAAGACCAGCATGGAGGCCACGATAAAGCCGGCGTGCGTCACGGCGACCACCGTCTGCCCGGCAAACCGCGTGGCGAGGCGCTCAAGGGTAGCGCGCACCCACTCAACGAATTCCTCCCAGCTTTCGGCTCCTGGGGCAAAGGCGCGGGTTGGGGAGGTGAGGAGGTCGAATGCTCCATAGGTGGCACGATACGTCTCCCACGAAAGGCCGTCGGCCTCGCCCGGGTGCAACTCACAGAGGTCGCAGTCCTGCTCGATGAGTCCAACAGGGAGCGTCTTGGCAAGCACTTCGGCTGTCTGGCGGGCACGCAGCACCGGACTACACAACAGCACCTGGCAATCGCTCACTTCGTGAGTCACCGCGAACCGCTGTGCCAACAGCTCTGCCTGCTTGAAGCCACGTTCCGAGAGCCCGCGACAACTCACTTGTCCCGCGATGACGTTGCGGATCACATGGTCGGATTCGCCATGACGAATCAGGATCAATCGCATCCGGCCGAACACTCCCCTTAGGACCTTTGCCTGGACCTGAGACTGGTCAGCATGAGATCCAGCCCAAAGGTAAATTGTGCATCGAGATCGCAGTCCATAATCACGCTCGCGACCTCTACCAGATGGGCTGGCGTCTCGCGCGGGAGGCGGCGCATGACCTGCGTGAGCCGCCCGATGTCGCTCACCTTCTCCTCTGCGACACGCTCGGACCGTTCTGGCAGCAGCGCGGATAACTCCACCATCGTGTAACCGATCGCGTAGGAGGACACGGTGCAGATGATGTCGGCGGCGCGCTTCCGCTCAAAGCCGTCCTGGTGGAGCTGCTCCAGCGTCACATCCCAGAGACGTAACGCCGCGAGCGGCAAGATCTGGCAGTTGAGCAGCAGCGGGTACGCGTGGGGGTGCGTATGGCCCAGGGCGCGCAGCGAGGTGGCCATCGAGCGGAGCAGCGCTTCCCAGCCTGCCTCGCTCTCAGGCAGTTCAATCTCCCCCCACAGCACCTCTGCCACGCCATCCAGCAGTGCCTCTTTGTTCTCGACGTGGCGGTAAATGGACATCGGATCAACGCCCAACTCCTGGGCGAGCTTGCGCATGGTGAACGCCTCCGACCCCTGCTGGTCGAGCAAATGCAAGCCGGTTTGTAGAATACGCTCGCGGGTGAGCGGTCGGCGTGCTGCTGGCGCGGGAGTTTGCTGTACCTCTCTGATCTCTATGCTCTCGGTCATAACTGCTCTCGTTGCCCCTCTTTGCGAGACCGGCGGATGAGCCAGTCTTCCTCTTGACAAATCTACAATGCTCGTCTACTTTGTAGATTAATCTACAAAGTAGACATGTATCGTTAGCACCTATTGTAGCACATCGCCGCCGAAGGCGGAAGGAGAAGCCATGTTTCAGACAACGAAAGGTGATCGCCTGGCCACCGCGCAGCAACCAAATCAGACGTCCGACACCAGGCCGTTTGCTTTCGAGTTGAGAGAGCTGAGCAAGGTCTACGATTGGGGGAAGGGAACACTGGTACGCGCTGTTGAAGATCTCAGTCTCTCCGTGCCGAGTGGTCAAGTCGTGGGCCTCCTCGGACCCAACGGGGCTGGCAAGACCACCACCATCAAAATGATGTGCGGGCTGGTCACGCCAACCGGAGGGCACGTGCATCTGAATGGCTACGACATCGCCAGAGAGCGTCCTATGGCCGTAAGGCAAGTCGGGGCTGTGCTGGAAGGAGCGCGCAACGTCTACTGGTCGCTCTCCGCCTGGCAGAACCTGCTCTACTTTGGCCGCCTCAAAGGACTGTCACGCAGGTTGATTGTCCCGCGCGCCGAGTCCCTGTTGCGCTCGCTCGATCTCTGGGAGCGGCGGCACCAGGCCGTGGGCGGCTACTCGCGCGGGATGCAGCAGAAGGTGGCGATCGCGGCGGCGCTGATCACCGATCCACCCATTTTGCTGCTCGACGAGCCAACCATCGGGCTGGATGTGCAGACGGCACGCACCGTCAAAGACTGGATCGCGCGGCTTGCGCACGAGCAAGGCAAGACCATTGTTCTCACCACACATCAGCTTGCCCTGGCCCAGGAACTCTGTGATCGCATCGCGATCATTCACCGGGGACGACTGCTGACCGACCTGCCGGTGCGCGAATTGCTCGCTCACTTCCGTCAGGAGACCTATGAGATCCGATTAGGCGGCCCTCTCGCTTCTTCCACCTTCCCGTGGCTCGACGGCTTTTCAGTCACGTCCGAAGACAGCGAAAGCCTGATACGCGGGCCGATCTCTGACCAGGAGAGACTCTATGACCTGCTCGCCCAGGTGCGTGCGCAGCATCTGCCGCTCATCGCGGTCGAGCCGGTCGAACCGAACCTGGAGGACGTGTTTGTCCAGATGCTCAAGGAGGGGGAATGAGATGTCCACCACCACCGCTTTCCATTCAAAGCCTCCACACACAGACGAGCAGGGGGCAACAGGAAGACGTAGTCTCTGGGTCGTGGCGGCAACCCGCGCGATGCTGAACGAGACCCAGAAGAGCCTGTGGCTGCTGTGGGGCCGTCGCATCGTCGTGCTGCTGGAAATCCTCTCCTTTATCGCTTTCTACCCGTTCCTGCAGTTCGTTATAGGCAACGGCACGATCCAGCGCGCGCTGGTGCTGCCTACGCTGCTGCCTTTCCTGGCCGTTCCGCTGCTCTACCTCGCCATCCTCAAGCTGGTGAGCGATCTGCTGGAAGAGGTCAACAGCGGCACGTTCGAGCAGATGCACCTTAGCCCGTTCTCCCCAGCAGCTCTGCTGGTAGGCCGACTGCTGGCTGTTTTCCTCGAAGGGGCGCTGATCGCCGTCGTCATTGGCGTGGGGATGAGCTGGGGGCTTCGCATCAGCATCCCCTTGCGACCGGCAGGCTTGCTGCCTGCGGCCCTGACGCTGATCGATATTGCCGGCTTTGCCCTGCTGCTTGGCGGCCTGGCCCTGGCGCTCCCGCAAATCGGCGCCATCGCGCATCTGTTCAGCGGGCTGATCTTGCTGCTGAACGGGGCCTTTTTCCCCCTGGAATGGTTTCCTGGTTGGGTGCAAACGCTGGCCCGCTTCCTGCCCACCACGCTCGGCGTTCAGGCCATGCGCCAGGTGGTACTGCAAGGGCAGCCGCTTGGGTCAGTGTGGGCCGATGGCACGCTGCCGTGGCTCCTCATCCACGCAGCCCTGCTAGCAGTCCTGGGCTGGCTGGTGTTCCTGCTCAACGATCGACGGGCGAGACGGCTGGGGACGTTGCGGTAAGACACATACGCTCTCATCTCGCGCTGGCTCACACGAAGCCGGCGCGAAACCAAAGGAGGATATCATGCAGGTAGAAAGACTCATACAGACGCCCCCATCCGAGGCATTGCCTCCAACCGGTGAAGCGAAGCGAGGGATACGGACCTTCGCCACCGCTATCGGCAACGAGGTTTCCAAGGGCCTGATCGATCTCTGGCGGGGCAAGATCGCTTCGTTCCTGGAGTTGATCCTGTTCGGGTTGTTTTTCCTGGCGATCACGTTTGCCGTGGGACGGGGGGCGTTCCACCGGGAGCAAGTGATGCCGCTCTTGCTCGGCTTCGTCGGCTACATCTTCTTCCACATGCAAACCAACCGGCTCTTCTGGGGGCTGCTCGGCGAGATGCAGAGCGGCACGCTCGAACAGATGTATCTGAGTCCGCTGCCGTCCTGGCTGCTCACCATCGGGCTGCAGGTCGCGTCTATCGTCGAGGCTGCCATCAGCGCGCTTGTGCTCTCCCTGTTCATCGAGCTGGTTGTGCAGGTCCCGATCCCGCTGCACTGGGCAGCGCTGCTTCCCCTGGTTCTGCTGGTGCTGAGCAGCGCGGGCTATTCCTTGATCCTGGGCGGGCTGACGCTGCTCTTCAAGCGCCTGGAGGTTCTCAAGGAGCTGTTCCAGCTCGTCGTGCTGATCTTCGGCGGCGTGCTGGTCCCCCTGGAGCGCATGCCCGGCTGGATGGCGACGATTGCACGCTTCCTCCCGCTCACGCCGGGGGTCGATATCCTGCGCAAGACGCTGCTCGACGGGAGTTCGTTGGGGACGCTGGCTGGTGATGACACGCTGCTGTGGCTGGTGGGCAACGCGGCAGTCTACCTGGTGCTGGGAATCGTGATCTTTCGTTGGTGCGAGCGTATCGCCAAGCGGCGGGGCACGCTGGGCCAGTATTGATGGCCCGCCTGGCCTGCATAGGCACTCATGGAGCAGTTGCATGTGGGGCTTCAAAACGGTACAATGAGAATGGTGGGAAAGAACAGATGTTTGAACATGCTCAAAGTGCTTGAAAAGAGATGACATGCTGCAGGCAGATCCTCAGGACCCCGTTACCCATCTCCATGCCTACCAGGACGCCATCAATCGTGGCGATGCCGACGCGGCGGCGGCCCTGTTCCTTGATGTGGCACGTATAGTAGAGGAGGGCGTCCGGTATCCGAGCGTTCGGGCTGTCCTCGACTACCTGGTCGGGGAGCGCGCGCACATCGACCTCAGCGACTACCATATCCGGGGCCAGCAGGTGACCTGCATCTATCACGAGGTCAGCGAGCTGGATCGCGTCGTCGGGTATCCAGGTTCGCGGCGGCAGGCGGACTTCACCTTCAGCCAGAACCACATCGCAACCCTGGTCATCCACCGTCTCGACCCACAGGAGCGCCAGGACGCTCAGCGCCTCATCACCCCCTTTTTCACCTGGATCAAGGCCACCCATCCGGCGGAATGGGCCAGGATGAGCCAGCTTTCCTATGAGAGTGGTGCGACCCTGGCCCGCATGGCCCGCGCCTGGGCTGCGAGCCAGTCATCTCCATAAGGCGGGCTCCGCCCGTGATAGCATCATCCCGAAGACAGAGAGACGTGTGTTGCACGCTTTCCCGCTTCTGGGAAGCGGCGACGGAGGGAAAGCGCATTGCCGCTTCTCGATGCGTCCGGAAGAATGACTTCACATGAACACCCCATATGTGCAGCAGAAAGGAACATAAACCCATGTCAGCATCCCAAGAGCGTCAACCCACCCTCGATTCGGTTGCTCCTCGTTTTCTGGTCGAAGATATGGAGCAAGCGCTGGCTTTTTATGGACAACTCGGCTTTGCGACCCCCTACCACGACGAGGGGTTTGCCATTCTCGAACGGGACGGGATCGCTTTGCAATTCAATGTCTCCGATCCAACACAAGAACCACCAAAGGGTGGCTCGGTGTGTTCTATTGTCGTCACCAATATCGAAACGTTGTATCAGCAGTATGTGCCAACTGGCGCTCTTCAGTCTCCGATCCAGGCTCAGTCCTGGGGGATGAAAGAATTTTTCCTCTGCGATCCTTATCGCAATCTCCTGCTTTTTGGGGAAAGGGTTGAAGAAACGATGTCAACGGAACAAAACCGTCAACCCACCCTCGATTCGGTTGCTCCTCGTATGCTTGTCAGAGATATGGAGCAAGCCCTGGCCTTTTATGGACAACTCGGCTTTGCGATTACCTCTCACGATGAGGGGTTTGCCATTCTCGAACGTGATGGAATCAGTCTGCACTTCACTGTTTTCGATCCAACACAAGAACCATCAGAGGGGTGCCGGGTGTGTTATATTGGCGTCACCAATATCGAGGCGTTGTATCAGCAGTATTTGCCAACTGGCGCTCTTCGGTCTCCTATCCAGGCGACATCCTGGGGGACGAAAGGATTTTGGCTCTGCGATCCCTTTCGCAATATCCTGATTTTTGAGGAAAGCCTTCCTGAAGAGGAGAGCGATACGGAACAAGGAGCGTGAGCACGCGAGCCATGGAAATAGAGCCACAGAGAGAACCACTGGCAGAGATTCCCCTGTCGGGTGGGCAACTGACTCCCGGTATCGTGCGCGTGGGAAACACCGTGCGCAGGCCAGCAAAAGGCAATGCGGCGTTTGTCCATGATCTCCTGCTCTTCTTGGAAGACCAGGGCTTCCCTTTCGCTCCGCGCTTTTTCGGCAGGGATGAGCAGGGCCGTGACATCCTCAGTTATCTCGATGGCGCGATCTGGCCGGACAGTGGTTCCAAGCTACCCGATGCTCTGCTGGAGCAAGCGGCCAGGGCCATCCGGCGCTATCATGATGTCACGGCTGGATCAAGTCTTTCCCTGGGCCATGAGATTGTTGCCCATCACGAACTGGGACCACACAATACCATTTTTCAGGAGAACCGGCTGATCGGCTTCATCGATTGGGACGATGCCGCGCCAGGCGCACGACTGCGCGACCTGGCCAACGCCGTCTACAATTATGTCGATGTGGGCCATTGGGCCAATCAGACTGCCGACGAGCAAGCTCGACGTATTCGCTTGATGTGCGATGCGTATGGCTGGGATGATCCTCTTGCCCTGGTCAACGACTTTGAGGCCGATTTGCAGCAAGCGCTACGCAACCATGAACAGGCTGGCCGGGCAGGTGCTATCAAGATCTTTGCCGAAGAAGTCAACTGGATGCGTCTTCGGGCACAAGAATTGCGGCGAGCATTGCAGTAGTTTTCCTCCGAAAAATGGACTTTTGAAGCATATCGTGGCTGATCTCCCATAGCGAGGAAAGCCCCTCTTCCCTGAGAGAGAGCGGGCCAGGAACTGCTGCAGGCACTCGTGCCTTTGCGGCAGTGGGCTGAGCAGTTGAGAGGACAGGAAGCAACCGAGAGCGCGCAGATCGATCTGGAAAGGAGTGGTAGACCAATGTCACCGTTACAAAGCGGCCACCCAACATGTATGGAGGTTGACCGATGGGAAAATCGGTGACCACTGCTTCTCGCTTTGCGCAGACGTGCTCGCTCTGGCATGGCTGGAGCTTGCCCGCCTTGCCCGCCTCGTCCTCCTCCACCAGGTCCATCAAGCGCAAGAGCGCTGCATGTTGTTCACTTGCCCGCTCAGGTGCGGAGCCCTGCGCCTCGAAGAGGCGACCAAAGCAGGTGAGAACTTCTTCACCCAGTCCAAAGCGGATGATCGACTGCCGGAGCCATTTGTCGCCAGGATAGTACACCTCGTGCAGAGCAAACAGCGCGCGCACCGTGGTGCGCAGCGCCTCCACCAGAGTGCAGTGAAACTTGAACCAATCCGCAGGCCCCATCAGTGTCCTCAAATCGGTTAGATACGCCTGCCGGTGCGCCAGCACAGCACGCCGGCACTCCTGCTTCACCATTGGCGGAAACGTGTTGAGTCTGCTTTTCCACTGGTGGCCACGACTCTCTCGATCCCATACCAGTTCGCCGTAGGCAAAGCCAGCCGTCGCGACCAGCGGGTCCAGCACCCGTTCGGTGTTGTCGCGTCTGCCATCCAGGATCGACTGGAGCAAGGACTCGAACGAAGCCAGCGCCTGATGCGCCACATTGTACTCCTGGCCGTCGATCACGTACCGCTCAAGATGGATGTCGCGGTAGTCTACCACAAACGGCGAGACGCCTTGCCGCTCATCCAGGCGGGCCACCAGCGGTTCGCGCAGAGAAGCTGTCGGTACCTCAGGGTCATCCCAGACCATCATGAGGTCCAGGTCCCCGCGTCTTGGGTGTAGCCAGCGGCCAGCGAGCCCAACAGGTAGACCAGGGTGAGTTGGCCGAGAGATTCATACATTGGCAGCACCTGTTCTTGCACGGTGTTGCGATATGCCTCTAGACGAGTTGAGGAAGACATGGCGAACTCCTTCTCTACAGCGCATCCGCGCGCAATCCCCGCACGATTTCAAGAGCGATGCTGTGCCAGTCGATGCTTCCCGGCTGCCGATGCCACTGCACCATCAGCCCATGCAGCGTGGCCATGAGAATACGGGCCTGCGCCTCCACCTCGATATCCGCGCGAAGCTCACCAGCGGCGATCCCCGCTTGCAGCAGGTGGCTGAGTGCGGAGACACTGCGCGCCTGTCGTTGCCTGGCTCGCTCCGCCAGCACGGGAATGTGCTGACTCAGATTCCAGCCCTCCATGAGCACACGGCAAGCATCGGCTTCCGCCTTGACCTGCTCCCCATTGACCTCGATAAGCACGCGCAGGGTCGCCGCGGGTGTGAGATCGGGCGTGAGTCGTGCCTTGATCGCCGCCTCCATGCCGCAATTCCAGCGCTCAGAGATCGCCAGGTAGAGCGCCTCTTTACTGGGGAAATACAGATAGAGCGCCCCACGCGAGAGGCCCGTTTCTCTCACGACATCCTCGATGGTGGTGGCATAGTAGCCCGTGCGGGCAAAACAGCGCACGGCGGCATCGAGTATCTGGGTGCGCCTGGCCTCTTTGGCGGCATCGCTGGTCTTGGGCATCGCTCGCTCCTGTCATCTGCTCGGGAAGAGTGACCTGCCGTTCTTCCCCATTTCCCTGTATCATCACAAAAACCGCTTCCACCCATCCACTTGCCAGTGACTGCACATCCTAGTATACTAGAAAAAGAATGACCGGTCGTTTTTATTATAGCAGATCGGGATGAAACATGTCACGCGTGTGACTCCTGTCTCTCTAAAGGAGAAGACGTGATGCCCCTTTCGAGCTTTCGTTTTCAGTTCGCGCAACCCGCACGCCTGGCGACGCTGCGCGCCACGCTGCGCCTGCTGTATACGTCCCATCCTCGTGCCTTTGTCACCAGCAGCATCGCCTCGCTCTTCGAGCCGCTCTTTTACCCGGCCCTGCTGCTGCTGCTGCACCAGCTCTTGCAGGAGGTCATCGGATCCGGCAGCACCGTGCGCTTCACGTCAACGGTGGCCTTTATCGGGCTGGGCCTGGTCCTCCTCATCCTGGTGCAACGCCTGGGCATCATCCTGCGAGATAGCTCCTCGACTATCCTGCGCCAGCAGGCCTGGGTGGTGATCAGCAAGCGCATCATGCAGAAATTGCCCGCCGTACCCTATCCGCTCTTCGAGAACAACGCCTTTCAGGCCCGCTACGGCCTGGTGATCCGCGAGGCCTCGCAGCGCTCCATCACGCTGGTGGACTCGCTGCTCTCTACGGCACCCATCTTCCTGGGGCTGCTCGGTCTGGCGGTGACGCTCTTGGTCCTCGCGCCTTTGCTGGTCCTGGCCATGGTGGCCATTGCCATTCCGGCCTCGCTCGTCGAACGCCGCTTCAGCGGAGCGATGTACGAACTACAGGAGCACAACGCGCCGAACCAGCTGCGCATGGAGGCCCTCACCAACATGCAGGTGGATGCCTCCTGGCAGCGCGACGTGCGTGTCTATCAGAGCGACATTATCGCCCGCGAACACGCCTGGCTCGCCGAGACCTACCTCACGGATCTCAAGCGCCTGACGGGGCGCTTTGCGGGGCTGCGCACCATGGCCGCGCTAGTGCAGGGACTGGGCGTCGCACTGGCGCTCACCGCCCTCTTCGCCATCATCAGCCGCGGGCAGATCAGCCTGCCCAGCCTGGCCATCATCCTTCCTGGCATGGCCTTGCTCTCGGGCATGATCCAGTCGCTGATCTACTCGGTGCGGTCCCTGGTCGAGTCGCTCAATTACGCGACCACCCTCTTCGACTTCCTGACACAGCCCTTCGAGCAGGTGCAGGCGCTAAGCCTCTCGCCAAGCACCCGTGTGACCTCTGGGCAGCGGCTTTCGACCATCAGTCTGCGCGAGGTCAGCTATACGTACCCGGAGAACCAGAAAACAGCGCTGCTTGACATCTCGTGTGACTTCACTCCAGGTCTGACCGCCATCGTGGGCACCAACGGGGCGGGCAAGAGTACGCTGGTAAAGCTGCTCACCGGGCTCGTGCCTCCGACCACGGGTTCGCTGCATGCGACACTGGCAACAGGCGAGGAGGTGCCTCTCTCTGCATGCGCGAAGGCGGTGCTCTTCCAGGACCCCTCGCACTTCCACTTCAGCATCCGGCAGAATGTGACGATGCAGAGTGAGCGCACGCCAGGGGAGGAGCAGCGCATCGCTGAGGCGTTGCGGCTGGCCGGCCTGTGGGAGGCAGCGGATGCGCTGCCCGACGGTATCGACACGGTGGTGGGGGCGGGATTCGGCGGAGTGACCGACCTGTCTGGGGGACAGTGGCAGCGGCTGGCGCTGGCCCGGCTGCTCTATCACGATGCGCCGCTGATCATTCTGGATGAGCCGACCGCCAGCCTGGACCCGGTGGGGGAGCGGCAGATCTTCGAGCTGCTGACTACCTTTGCCAAAGAGAAGATCATTCTGTTCACCACGCACCGCTACGATACCATTCGCAAGGCCGACACGATCGTGGTGCTGGTAGATGGGCGCATCGCGGAGATCGGCACGCACGATGAACTGGCCAGTCATACGCGGGAGTTCTGGTCGCTCTTCCTGGCGCAGGGCTCGCATTCCAACTCTTGAGCATACTTCGTGAGCCCGTCGAAAGGAGTCCTGATGACGATACACATGCGCCCTTACGCAGGGGTGACAGATCTGCAGCGTATCCTTGACCTGAAGCGAACCTGCACGACACCCGAGAATATATACGATACCCCGATTTTCTCTGAACTGCGCGCGCTCCTCGCGCCTCTCCCGCAGGACCCGGCTGTGGGACGGCCTCCGTGGGAGGATAAGCAGGGAAGAGCCATTAGGCACCTCCACCGGAGAGCATTGGCCCAGCAGGCGACCATGCTCTGGGAGGAGAACGATGGCCGGCTGCTGGCCTACGCTCTCGTGGCGCCGCCCTCAACTGTCCTGACCTTCCAGGTGCATCCACAAGCACGCGACAGTGGACTTGAGACCCAGATTCTCACCTGGGCCATTACAGGAGCGCAAGAGCAGGCGAGACGACGCGGGGGAGCATTCTCGCTGTGGTGCCGCTGCCACGAGCACGAAACGAGACGCCGCGCGCTCCTTGAGGAGGCCGGTTTCACGCCGCTTCCGGCGCGAGATCTGCGCTTGGTTTGCGCGCTCGATATCTCCTTACCTGCGGCGCAGGTGCCAGCGGGCTTTGTCTTGCGTGGTGGCGTGCATGGGGAGGAACTGGAGCCGTACCAGGAGCTCCACCAGGCCGTATTCGACGGGATCAGCATGGGGCTGGACTACCACCGGTCCCCCGCCTACGAACCCGACCTGGACCTGATCGCGGTCGATGCCACCGGAACGTTTGTAGCGTTTTGCCTCTGTGAACTCACCGAGGTGGCCGATAGTGGCGGCGAATACACCGTCGGCGAGATCGGGGTGATCGGGACGCGCCCAACGCACCAGGGGCGCGGACTCGGGCGCACCCTGCTGCTCACGGGCATGCACCGGTTGAAGGAGCGCGGTGCAATGGGCGTCTTTCTTGAGACGGAACAGGCCGAGACGCCGGCGCTGCGCCTGTTCACCTCCGTCGGGTTTCGTCGCGTCTCGGCCTGGCAATGGATGACGAAGGAGATCGCTCCGCTCACCTAAGCCTGGTGCCGTCCCTCCTCAGCGATGATCTGCTGGCACAGCACCAGGCAGGCCTGACAGATGTTCACTCCGTGAGGGCCAACCGCCAGGTATGGCACCTGTCGCTGCTGTTTCCCACAGAACGAGCAGCGCAGCCCTTGCTCCTCCTGGGGTGTTTCGGAGCCGCGGCTCAGGGCCGCGACGCATTCGTCGCAGACAGAAACACCTCCGGGTCCGGCAACCAGGCGCTGCACCTGGTCTTGCTGCTTGCGGCAAAAGGAGCACACCAACTTGGGCTTCCCCTGTTCATTGAGGACCTGGATGATGTGCGCTCGCACCTCCTGCAGGCTGAGGCCAAAGCTTTCCAGCACTCCTGCCCCTATGCCTTGGCCCTCCCGGAGCAATCCCAGGAGGAGGTGTTCGGTGCCGAGATAGGAGTGGCAGAGGCGCCTTGCTTCATCGACGGCAAGCTCCACCACTTTTTTCGCCCGTGGGGTCAGGTGTATTTCGCCGGACACGAGATGTTCTCCACGACCAACAATGCCTTCGACGGCCTGACGCGCCTGGTCGAGATCAATCCGCATGCTCGTGAGCACCTTGCCGGCCACGCCTTCCCTCTCACGAAGCAGGCCAAGCAGGAGGTGCTCGGTGCCGATGTAGTTGTGCTGGAGGCGCTGCGCCTCTTCCTGGGCGAGCTGCATGACCGTGCGGGCCCGTTCGGTGAAGCGGTCGAAGTTCCCTTTCTGGTTCGTGCGTGCTGCGGTTCCCTTCCCACAGGGGCCAGCCCGGCGGCGACGTGTCAGCCATCTGCCGAACGAGCGAATAACATGGTGCGCTGTCATGTGCTGATCCTTTCCGTCTCCTTGCTCCTCCTCACCCGACGAAGGTCAAGCGATTCTCTCTGGTCTCCACGCCTGTCCCACAGACGCGCTCTATGCGTTCCATGAGGGATGGTTCTCCCCAGCGTCTGCGCCGGGGTGTCCGGCTGCGCTCCGTCAGGGAATGCGGCCGCCGATCTATCTCTTGCTTTTCCATCACATTGAGCGCGTGGCGATAGAGGATGCGCATCAGCCAGGGGCGAAACGGGCGGTCTTGCTGGAAACGTGGGAGTCCGCGCCAAGCTAGCAGAAACGCTCCCTGGGTGATCTCTGCCGCCAGAGTGCGCTGGTGGCAGAGGCGCAGTGCTGCCGCCTGAGCTATGGCATGATGCGCCTCCCAGAGCTGCCGAAAGGCCTCCTGGTCTCCGCAAGCGGCCTGCCTCATGAGGTCAGCCTCGCAAGTCGTCACGCATTTCCTCCTTCTGTAGCAATAGTACACCCGAAAGAGGGCAAAAGGTTCCCAATACCCCGACACACCCTCTTGCGCACAGCTTTTCGCCGCGGAACTCACCTGGTGCCGGACATCCAACTAGACAGCAAGGGATGTCTGTGCTATTGTTACCCGTGCGGCTCTTGCGTATCGACAAGGAGTGAGCGCGCGCGGGAGGGAACTGTGACATCTCGACCCATCATCTTCCTCGATGATGGCGGCGTGATGAATGATAACCGCACACGTGCCTTGCAGTGGCAACGCTTGGTCGGCGAATACTTCGTCCCGCTGCTCGGCGGCTCGCCTGAAGCGTGGTCCCGCGCGAACCGGCTAGTAACTGACCGCCTATTCGAGCCAGATGCCTGGCGGAGGCGAGTCCAGGCGGCTGCCGATTACCGCAGCTTTGATCGCGACTACCAGGTCGAGTGGTTGAGGGGCATGTGCGGGCTGGTGGGAATCGAGACCCCGCCGGAGGAGGAGTGCCTGCGCCTTGCTCGTCGCGCCGCGGTTTTCATTCCTCGCCGTGTCCAGGCGGCCTTTCCTGGCGTAGTAGGCAGCATCCGAGCGTTGCACCGCCAGGGCTATCGGCTCCACACGGCCTCCGGCGAGTCCTCGATCGAGCTGGGCGGCTACCTGCAGGCCATGGGGGTGCGCGACTGCTTTGGTCGCCTCTACGGCCCGGATTTGATCGATACACTGAAGGAGGGGCCGGAGTATTACGAGCGTCTCTTCGCTGATCTCGGGATCTCGGCCGCAGACGCGCTGGTGGTGGACGACAGCCTCCGCGCCACCCGGTGGGCCGCGCAGGTAGGGGCGCGGACGGTGCTGGTCGGGGTCTCGTCACTCCTGCGTACCGGAGCGACCGTTCAGATTGGGAGCCTCGTCGAACTGCCTGCTACGCTTCAACAACTGGACTGATTCAATGCCTTGAGGCCATCGCCTAGAGCATCGAGGGTAGGCAGGCCCGGCGACAGTGACGAACCTCGGGGTGGGTTCTGTCGGCAATGGTTCCCACAGAGCCACTCTTGCACAAAGCCGAGCACAACAGCGCTGTGCCGGACGGTCAGGGAGAAGACCCCTTCCACCGCCTCGATACGCATCCTTGCTGTCTTTTCGTGGCTCTGGCACCGTGACAACCACGAAAAACGTTGTCGGGAGACATGAGGAGAGGGGGTTATGTCATTGCTAAACATCTTTCTCGACGATGGCGGGGTCATCACCGATAAGCAGCGGCGCGCCGCCGAGTTTGAGCGCCTCGTGGGCGACTGCTTTGTGCCCCTGCTTGGCGGGACGGAAGAGGCCTGGACCCGCGCCCACCGAGCGGTGGTTGACCGGCTGGCCGATCCGCTGTCGATGAGCGTACTCACTGCTGCTGACTTCGTGGGCTTTTACCGGGCGTATCAACTCCGCTGGGTGGGTGGCATGTGCGCACTGCTGGACCTGCCCACGCCGCCCGAGGAGGAATGCCTCGATCTGGCGTACCGCGCGCTCGGCTGGATCACCCGCCGTATCCAGGCAGCCCTGCCCGGCGCAGTCGAAGCTATCCGTCTCTTGCACCGCCAGGGGTACGCGCTGCACACCGCCTCCGGGTCGTGCTCGCTGGAACTGGTCGGCTCTCTTGAGGGGTTGGGCATGCGGCACTGCTTTGGTCGCCTCTACGGAGCTGACCTGGTGAACACCTTCAAAGCAGGGCCAGAGTACTATGCGCGTCTCTTCGCCGATGCTGGCGTGCAGCCCGAGGGGGCGCTGGTCGTCGATGACAGCGCTGAGGCTCTTGATTGGGCAGCCCGCCTCGGGGCCAGAACGGTCCTGGTCAGCGCCTCGCCTCATCCCGAAACCGGGACGCCTCCACGACTGACGAGCCTGGCGGAATTGCCGGCCTTGCTCCGGCGATGGGCGTGAGGTGGTCAGCAAAAGCGGCACCCCTCCGTCGATGTGTCCTTTCCGTGAGGGGACATGAGCAGCGCACATGGTAGCCGTCACTTGACAGCGGGTGCTCATCATGGGTACCATGGGGAGTGGGAAAGGAGTAATATCCTCTTATAAAGAAAGCAAGAACCATGCGGCATCGCTATTGACGCAAGTGCAGGACTACCCCATCCATCAGGTGCCACCTTCTCGTCTGCAGAGGCGCAGGTGAGACACTTTGTATTGTTCTGATCGCTCCCTGCTCCACCAGGAGCGTGCCTCCTCCCCATAGCCGAGCTCCACCATCACCTGCCCCCAGCATAGACTTCGCCATGTGTGATCATCGATATGCAAGGAAAGGACAGAGCAAAATGCAGATGAGTGTTGGGTTATTACAGATGGCCGACTGTGGTCCCCGCAAAGAAGACCTGCTGGCCAAAGGCGAAGCGTATTGCCGCCAGGCGGCAGCGCTGGGCGCGGATATCGCGCTCTTCCCCGAACTGTGGTACGTGAGCGACCATCATTTCGTCGAGCGCTCCTGGAGGCACGACGACGAACTCTGGCGAGGCAAGCACCTGTGGGGCCAGGATGAGTGGCATCCCGACCAGCAGTTCGCGGAGCAGATCGGGCGCTGGCACGCGCAGGCGATAGCAAGAGACGATCCGTATATCGCGCACTTTCAGCGCTTAGCGCAGGAGTTGCGCATGGCCATCGCCCTCACCTACCTGGAACATTGGCCAGGAGGGCCACGCGATACGGTGTCGCTGATCGACCAGTATGGGGAGCTGGTGCTCACCTACGCCAAGGTCCATACCTGCGACTTTGATCCGGTCGAGGCGACATGCACCCCAGGAGACGGCTTCCCGGTGTGTACCCTGGAGACGGCGCACGGGCCGGTCAAGGTAGGGTGCATGATCTGCTACGACCGGGAGTTCCCCGAAAGCGCACGGATGCTCATGCTTGGAGGAGCCGAGCTGATCCTGGTTCCCAATGTGTGCGGCCTGGAACTCAATTTCATTGCCCAGGTGCGCACGAGAGCCATCGAGAACATGGTCGCTATCGCCCTGACCAACTATGCCCCGCCCGATGCCAATGGGCATTCCCTCGCCTTTGATCCCATCGCCTTCACCGAGCACGGCTCGCGCGATAGTCTGGTCATTGAGGCTGGGGAATCCGAAGGAGTGTACCTGGCCTGCTTTGACCTGGAGGCGATCCGCGAGTACCGGGCGCGCGAGTCGTGGGGCAATGCCTTCAGGAAACCGCACCGCTACGGTCTGCTGGTCGAGCAGCGTGTCGAGGACCCCTTTGTGCGGGTGAATATCCACGGCGAGCGTTACCAGAGCAGCAAGCGATAGGGAGTGCGTGGAGTCGCGACATGGCCGTTTTCATTTCGGTCATGCCGTTCACGAAGAGCCGCGTTGAGTCTGTC
>Ga0209648_10000322_pt1 | contig 35654 bp, 25 predicted proteins | sample GraSoi2013_115cm_FD_185830 | JGI IMG/M metagenome (GOLD analysis project Ga0209648, IMG submission 185830) | Grasslands soil microbial communities from the Angelo Coastal Reserve, California, USA - Sample 9_17_2013_115cm (SPAdes) (version 2) | ecosystem: Environmental > Terrestrial > Soil >...
CAGCGCTTCCCCCGTGCACGGGCGGTGGCAAGGCCGGACATCGTGGAGGCCATGCGTCGTGAGCTCGATCCGCCATACTTCAACAGCTTCTGGAATTCGCGCTTTCCCGGCCAGCTCCCGGAACAGCTCGCGGTGGCCGAGGCGCTGGAAGGAGACAGCATTGAGCTGGAAGGGCACGAGTTGGTCTTGGTCGACACGGGCTATACCGACACGGCTCTGTCCACGAGTCTGCACGTCCCTTCCATCGACTTGGTGGTGGCCGGGGACGTCGCCTACAACGGCGTCCATCCCTATATGGCGGAAGGCAATCCACAGTCTTGGGCCAAATGGATCGCTGCCCTCGACAAACTCGAATTGCTGAAACCTCGCGCCGTGGTGGCCGGCCACAAACGGCCCGAGAACGACGATCACCCGCGGATCATCGAGGAAACGCGCAGCTACTTCCGGGACTTCCTGCGCCTCAACGAGGAGACGACGACTGTGCGCGAATTCTTCGACCGGATGATGAAGCTTCATGGGGATCGAGCCAATCCCGGTTCCCTGTGGGGCGGGGTGACGGCCGCCAAGGGGCACCATAGTTCAAAAACCGCTTCGCTTTGAGGGCCGGGGCCGCGTCAACCCAACACGGTCCCGATGCCGGTTCCGCTATACTCTCTTCCGTGAACCATTCGGCGATTCTCCTCGGGACATCGTCGTTCACGGCCACAGGATGGCAGGGATCGTTCTATCCGAAGGGCCTGCGACCCGGCGATTACCTCAGCTACTACGCGCAGCACTTCGACACTGTAGAGATTGACTCAACCTTCTACGCAACTCCAAATGTGAGCGTGGTGCGCTCCTGGAATGCCAAAACCCCGGAAGGATTTCTTTTTGCGGCCAAAGTACCACAGGAAATCACACACAAGAGGGTCCTCAAGGATTGTGATGAGGAGTTCAAAGTCTTTCTAACGACAATGGAAGCTCTAGGGGAAAAGCTCGGCCCCTTGTTGTTTCAATTCGGCAAGTTCGACAAATACGCGTTCAAGTCTCTGAACGATTTTCTCGCGCGGCTAATTCCTTTTCTGAAGAAGCTTCCGAAGGAACAGAAGTTTGCCGTGGAGATTCGCAACAAGGATTGGTTGGTTCCGAAATGCGCCGACGTGTTGAGGGAGCACGGCGTCGCTCTCACGCTGATTGATCAAGGCTGGATGCCGCGGCCTTGGGAGATGAAAGAGAAATTCGATTTAATTACCGCTGATTTCACTTACGTTCGATGGCTGGGGGACCGCAAAGGGATTGAAGAAAAAACGACAACTTGGGACAAGGTGATTGTTGATCGCGAAGGTGACCTTTTCGAGTGGGTCAGTCTTCTCAAGAAGATCCAAGAGCTGCGAATCATGATTCTGGCTTTTGCAAATGACCACTACGCGGGATACGGCCCTGGGACGGTCGATCTGTTCCGCAGGCTCTGGGGCATGGAAGCTCCGCGTGTAGTTAATCGTCCGCAGCGAACGGGACAGCAACATTCACTCTTCGACTAGGAAGTTAGTTCGGATGAGGCAGTGGGGCCACTGCTACGGATAGCGCGTTAATCGTCCAAGAGGATTATTTCGGAGTGGCCCGTCATCCATCCACAATCGCATGAAAGTTCTGCTCGGTCAGACAAAGGCAAACAATTCTTCATTCTCGACGAAACTAAGTTCCAAGTGTCACGCCAGTCTTTGGGCGAGCCTGGGCCAGGACCGCCTGCCAGAAGAAGCCGTTCTGAAAGGCGAGCAACGCAAATGAAACCACTTGAATGGCTTCGAGATCCTTTCCAGTCTGTACCGAGCCGATCAGTGGCAAGAGTAGGATCGGCGAGATGCAGAGCGGCTTGACGAAATCCAGCCACGAAAACTTTCCTTCGAGGTAGAAAATGTAACGTGCCCCAATGCCAAGGAGAATGCATGCGAACATGATCAGTACCACCAGCGTAGGAGAGCTGCCCGCCCCGAACGTGACGTAGCCAGCTTTGGTGCTAGCCATGACGACGTCGATAACCAGCAGGCCAATGAGCGGTAGCAGTTCCAATAAGAAGTGCTTGAGGCGTCGCGACCGGAGCAAATCGACAAGAGTCACACCAAAGTAGAGCACCGCACAAATCTTGAGGATCTCAGGAATTGACATGGCTTATTCTGGAAGTTTCTTTAGGCGCTCAATGGCATCTAGGTTGCCTTCGGCGGCCGCTTTCTGATACCACTGCCGTGCCTGCTGGTTATCCCGCTTTACACCCAGACCTTCTTCGTACATGTTTCCAATGTAGTACAGGGCTACCGCGCACCCAGGCGGGTTCCAGTCCGGGGTGCAGGTCGCTGCCGCTTTCTCATACCACTCCCGCGCTAGCTGGTAGTCTTGTGGCACACCGCAACCGCCTTCATATAGCTTCCCAATGTTCGCCATACCAAGCCCGCTTCCGGCCGCTGCTGCTTTCTCAAACCACTGCCGGGCCTGCTTGTAGTCTTGTGTGACGCCATTACCGCCCCAGTACAAAACTCCGAGGGAAGCCATGGCATCCGAATTCCCAGAGTCTGCTGCTTTCTCAAACCACTGCCGTGCCTGGCGGTAGTCTTGCGCTACACCCAGGCCGTTGAAGTAAAGAAGACCAATGCCACTCATGGCGTATGTATTCCCGGCCGCTGCTGCTTTCTCAAACCACTGCCGGGCCTGCTGGTAGTCTTGAGTTACGCCCTGACCGTCGAAGTACATGCTGGCTAAGCTGTTCCCGACGCCCACATTCCCGGCGGCTGCCGCTTTCTCATACCATTGGCGTGCCTGGCGGTAGTCCTGCGCTACGCCCAGACCATGAAGATACAGGTTCCCAACGTACTCCATGGCGTATCCGGACCCGTTCATTGCTCCTTTCTCATACCACTGCCGTGCCTGCTGGTAGTCTTGCGCTACACCGTACCCTCTTTCATAAAGGACCCCCACGGCGGTCATAGCGTCCGCATTCCCGGCCCGTGCAGCCTGTCGGTAGGCCCGAAGTGCCTCTTCGTATCGTTTGCCACGGAATGCTGACTGGCCTTGCTCGAAGACGTCACTGGCCTGTGTACCGAAGGTGACAGCATTCCCCGGGTTCCAGGGCTTTACATTTCCGGCCTTGACCTGCCGGCTTCGGTTTAGAAAGAAGAACTCACCCACACTGCCGTTGCGCGAAATGTCGCCTTCCATCGGAGTCTGATTGCCGCTCGTTGCATAGGGAATTTCTAGATGAAGATAGGTATCCAACTCACGGTAAGTAACAACGCCGTCCCGCGGGGAGTTGTCTGCAGCACCTTCCAGACCTGCGAAGATTTTTTCAAAGAACACACTGCCTGGCCCCACAGCGGCCATCTGCCCGAAGCTTTGCTGGTTCGTCCTGCTCGCCATAATAGCGTGGGCACCACGATCGCCCGGTCCGAGAGGATTGGGTGGCCCAAACGGTTTCCGTCCGAGAAAAGAGCCGCTATGGCAAGCATTGACGAGCACCAAGACCTTCTCCGCATTCTCAATATCAGGGTCTAGGAGGGCGCGCAAAACACTCAGGTCGATCCTGTTAATGGGATCAGAAGTAGAGGTCGCCGCACTTAAGAGTAAGAATCCCCTCGCCGTCTCCTCCGCTCCCTCGGCATAACCGTGGCCGCTGTAGGCGAAAAGAAAGCGGGAGTGGGGTGACTTCCTGAGGCGGTCTGGAAAATAGTTCTGCAGGAAATAGTTCAGGTTATCGAGGTTCATGTCACCGTCTTTGAGGACCACTATCTCGTCAAAAAACTCCTGATCCTTCAAATACGATTTCAGTTTTTCGATGTCCACCGCCGCTGGCTTGAGGTTCTTTTCCACCAGGGAAAAATTCAGGTACTGCGTCACACCGGCGATGAGCGCGTAACTCCTCCCCACGGGAATGGAGGTTAGACTGATAGAGTTAAGCGCCTTTTCGTACAAGGACCGCTGGTCCGCGTAATAGAAAAAAAGCCGCTTGTATTGTTCGGGGACGTTTGGGGTTTGCTGCGCCGAGACAATCAGAGGCAGGTGGACCGCCAGAACTAAAAGCGCACAAACCGCTTTTGAGCCGCGGAGGAATCTCATGAACCACTTCCCAGCCCCACAGGATGATCTTAAGCCCACGGCTCACACAGAACAACAAGATCTTTGAAGACGTGCACTTGGTCGCATTGATCCGCTGCGTGCGCCTTCCTTCGGCGTGCTGCTGCGACGACGCATGCCCTCCCGTGGGCACGACGTACGCCGCAGGTTCCCGAGGTTTTCGGCCCGCATTTGTGGAGGGGTTTTTCCCGGGACGGCGCGATGGTCCATTTTATGAATTCATGGGATATACTACTGGTCATCCCTCAGGGCGTTAAGGTCTCATCAGTGAAAGTGCTCTCTGATTCGAGGCTTATTTGTGCGGGCGCCTTTTTGGCTCTCGCAGTACCTGTCTTGGTATCAACGCAGTCAATTGGAAACATCCGCCAGCAATACAAACGACTCTTCTTTCAACGCGCTGATCGGCGCTCGCTCTTCGAAAAGGCGCTGAATTCCATTGGGTTGGCCAGATTCCCCGTGGGTCGGAGCTTTGCGCTCGTTGCTGGGGTGACGCAATACCCGAATTTCACACCTTTGGAGCGGTCTCTCAAGCCAGCTGAAGTCGATATCGAAAAACTGAAATCGTATCTAAAGGATCAGGAGTTTTTCGACGAAATCGTCGTCCTGAAAGATGGCGATATGACGCTCGACAACCTCAACTATTTCCTCGAAAACTATTTCCCGGACCAGTTAGCGCATTCACCTCACTCTCGATTTCTCTTCGCCTACAGCGGCCACGGTTATGCTGTCGAAAGCCAGGAGGGGGTAAGGGGGTTTTTGCTCTCAAGTTCTGCCACATCATTCAAGGATCAGGAGAACAGGATCGATCTGAGCTTGGTGCGTACACTTCTTGGCCCAGACATCGACTCCGCTGAAAAGGTTCTGGTGCTGATCAACGCCTGCCAGAGCGGCGCTTTTCTCGGCCGAAAATCGTTTGGCGGGCCGAATCCATTGGCTCCCGGCGATCGTGGCGCCCACGCGATCATGGCGAGTAGGTCGAGTCAGAGCAGTCTCCATTTGGATGACGTCGGCCCGGGGAGCGTGTTCTTCGAGAAGATTTTTGCCGGTTTGGAAGGTGTCGCCGACAATGCTCCACCGGACGGCGTAGTTACATACCATGAGCTCGACATCTACCTTCGCTCCGAAATACCCTATGTCACCAACAACGCTCAGATCCCTATGGAAGGCGACATTTCACGCAACGGCAGTGAGGGCGAGTTTTACTTCCTCAATCGAAACCGACAGGTGCAATTGGGCAACGCCAAGCCCTGGAACCCGGGGAATGCCGTCACCTTCGGCGAGCAAGCGGGTGATGAGTTGGAGCGAGGTCGAGTGGCCGGCCGCGCAGGAAAGTTCGAGGAGGCGTTTCAGGCTTTCAGTCGGGCTGCAGAGGCAGGGAATCCGGAGGCCATGAACAACTTGGGCTTCCTGTTTGACGAGGGCCGCGGGGTAAAGCGAGACTATCAGCAGGCGAGGCAGTGGTATGAGAAAGGGGCGGCGGCCGGGGATGGGAATGCCATGACCAACTTAGGCTACCTATATGAACACGGCCGCGGGGTAAGGCAGGACTACCAGCAGGCGCGGCAGTGGTTTGAGAAAGCGGCGGCGGCCGACAATGCAATAGGCATGAACAACCTGGGCTTCCTGTACGACGGGGGCCTCGGGGTGACGCAGGACTACCGGCAGGCGTGGCAGTGGTATGTGAAAGCCGCAGCGGCCGGGAGTGCGGACGCCATGAACAACTTGGGCTATCTGTATGAAAACGGCCTCGGGGTAACGCAGGACCACAAGCAGGCGCGGCAGTGGCTTGAGAAAGCGGCAGCGGCCGGCAATGCAAGAGCCATGAACAACCTCGCTCTTTTGTATTACGTCGGGTCTGGCGTACCGCAAGACTACCAGCAGGCGCGGCAGTGGCTTGAGAAAGCGGCGGCGGCCGGACATGCAGGGGCCATGAACAACCTGGGCATGCTGTATGAACACGGCGAGGGGGTAAAGCAGGACTACCAGCAGGCACGGCAGTGGTATGAGAAATCGGTGGCGACCGGCGGCGTAACCGCCATGATCAACCTCGGCGACTTGTATCGCAACGGACTTGGTGTAGCACAGGACTACCAGCAGGCGCGACAGTGGTACGAGAAGGCGGCCGCGGCGGGCATTAAGGAAGCCGAGGAGCGGCTAAAGACTCTGCCTCAATAGGCTTATGTGAATCCCTGAGGTCCTTCTCGATTGGGTGCGCTCGCGCCGCCACAGGCGTTTTTTGCCCGAGCTGCTGCCGCTGATCGGCCTGCTGACTATGGACGTGCTCATCGCGAGCGCCAGCGCAGGCTACGTCACCTTTTGGCGCTGGGAGCTCTTCTGCTGTTGTGGTGCTCATCATGCTGGGGTCTATTATGCTTGCCATAGCGGCCCCGTACATTTTCTACTTTCAGGGAAGTCTCCTGGTTTGACCGCTCCTTGAAGCGCCCTTGAGCTATTCGATGCTTCTGGGATAGAAGGACTGGTAGGTTCAAGTGGGGAAGTTGTATCAATTCCGGTGCGAGCCCTGCGGCTATGAGGCAGAGGTGTCGGGCGGCCGAGACTGCGGCATGACTTCCGCCACGGCCACGATTCTCTGCGAAACTTGCCAAGAGCTGTTCGACGTGGTCGTGAGCGAGGACGCGATCTCTCAAAGACCTGACCCGGAAATACCGATCCGCTGTCCGAAGTCTTCCGGGCATCTCTGCCGACTCTGGACTTCTCCAGGCCCGTGCCCGAAGTGTGGAGCGCCAATGGTGCGCGGCAAGGAAACCTTGATCTGGGATTAAGTGGCGGAGTGCGATACCGAGGACGACTTCTGCGGACGGGACCTTGACGGGACCAGACGCATCGTCCACGATGCGTCGAGGATCAGATAGGTTAGTCTCGATGGGAATTGAGGGGCTAAAGAAGTACCAGCGTCGCGGGTCAAAGGGAGATTGCTTTCCAGAGCTCGCGCCCCGCGTTCAGGAAATGGCCAATCGTTGGCTGCAGCGGTTTCGAGTCCGCTGGAGAGGAAACTTGCCGCAGTGGAGACTGGCTATTCTCGTAGGACAGGCGAGGAGGCTAGCTCTCCATCCACCCACTCCCGAATGGGGCCGATCGATGCTCGCCAAGAGAGGTGGCTATGCCGTCCAGCAGAGATACCGAATGGAGGGTAAAGACCCGACTGAGAAGGCCACTCGTGCGCGCCTGCTCCGTCAGAAGGCCATGAAGGCCCAAGACGCGCAGAAAGCACAGGAAGCCCAAGAAACTCAACCACCTAGGAACTACATAATCTCTCCCTGGATTTCCCCGCCCGGGCCTGTTGTCAAAGCCCACCAGTGGAAGACGAACCGACCAAATCTTCCGCCCCCGCCGTCTCCAGAGGCACGGCAGATCCACAAGCTGCTCGACCCTCCGGGGTGTCACTGCTACTACTGCGCTTGGCCTAACCACGAGCCCTAGCGGAACAGCCGAGCAGAAGCGCGCACCCGGGTCCAACGCTTGCAGATACCGTCAGATACCCCACTGTCAGACTCCGAAACCCCGTACCCGACAACCCCGACCCCGTACCCTTACGTAATAGACACTCTATAAGGTGTTCTGAGGGCGTCCCTACCTCACTGTTCACTCTTGCATGCACTTTCGCATCTCCATCGCTCATCAAAACATGGGGAGTCAATCGGCGGACGGACAGACAGACGGAGCGGGAAAATAGCGGCGAAGAGTGAGGCAGGACGCGCTGAGCGGCAGATCGATCAAGCGGACCCCGCCGCGCGCTGAGGTAGAGAATCGCGGGCGCTTCAAGGACTGCCTTCGCACGCCCACAGGAGCGCCTCCGGAGTGCAATCTCGATCCGGCATGTTCTGGAGTCTCAGTTCAGGAAGAAGGAAAGCGGTTTTCGATATAGTCGAGCAAAATCTTCAAGCTCCACCGCGTCCACGCGGCGCTCGCCAGACTCACACTTGGAAATGAAGGATTGCGGTCGCGAAAGTTTCCGTGCCACCTGAACCTGCGTGAGACCAGCCTGTTGACGAGCAGTTCGCAACTTCTCCAGAAAGAGACGGTATCGCTGTCGGTAGGAGGCTGATTTCAAAGCGGCTCGGATTATTGCGAGCCGTCTTTCTATATCCCAAATTAGGATATACTCTCGGCAAGGCTATACCACCATGCCAGCCGTACTCTTCTGGCCGTTTAGGTGCGCAAGTGTGGTCCAGGTCGTCGCCGTGTTGGCCTTTCTGATCCATCCGACAAAGGCTGGAGCGGGGCAGGTACAAACGCGGCCAAACCGCCTCCCGCAAAGAGGGTGCTTGCAGGGATGAAACTGCGTTATATCCAGATTGATCCGCAGATCATCGCCGAATTGCCGAACTGGAGTAAGACGGAGCTCGAACGCGAGAGTGAAGAAACGCTCAAAGACCTCAGCATCACGCGCCACGCGAATGAGTCCTATCTGTTGGCCTGGGCGCGGGCCATGCTCGAAGAGAACGACTGCGAGGACAATGCCGACAACCACAAACGGCTGATCGAAGCAATTCGAGAGGATTGGAACGCGCAACTTTTTGTTTGGGCTCTCGGCGGCGACGAACGCAAGGCGTTCGGGCTCGAAGATTCGCCAGCATTCCAACAATACCTGGCCAGACACTATGCGAATCGAGCCCTGGCGCCTGGCGCTTTTTACGACCATGACGACCCTCGCTATTGGGACTACCAACCGCAACCAGCACACAACAGCGTAGGTCGGCAACTTGTTCGAAGCGGCCAGCTCGTCAAAACCGTCCTCGGACTACTGATGGTCGCGATCGGGGTATGGGCGGCGAGCGGCCTTATGGCGCCGGTTGGCTGGCGCCTTGCAGACGTCCCCGTTCTCCTGGTCTGGATTGGACTCCTGGCTGCCGGCGCCGGTCTGCTTCTCGGGCTTGCTGCGCTTGCTGCGGGAGAATCCGGCGGGGCCGCGTTGCAACGTCTTGCGCTGTCGGTCGCCGTCCTCGTTGCCTTGACCGCCATCGGCTTGCACCTGGACGCTTCCCGAAGAGTCGCAGCGGATGCGGCGCAAAGAGAACGCTGGGTAGTACCGCCAATCGTTGATGAAAAGAGTGTCGAAGAAGTCGGCTATATCTATCAAACGAGGCGCGTGGACCGACTGTGGGAACACACTCGCAGCGTTGTCTGGTTCGTGAAAATACCAGCCATGAACAAGCTCTACTCCTGCTCCTGGGAGACTGGATTCACTAGCTTCGCGAAAGATGATGCTGTCAAGCTCATCCACAAGAAGTCCGACACCGACATCGAAACCCCCGATTATTCGGGCTTCGTCGTCGGACTCCATGGAGATCGGGCCGGCCGCTCAGCGGCGGTCTGGGCGGTGGACACTGATGACCCGGGGGATGTTCGACCTAGGTGAACCTTGAAATGTGCGGTTGAAAAGAAGGCAAAGGCGGCGAGCTCTGATGCAGCGTAGTGTGGATGGTTTCGGCTCCCCGTCAGAGCGCATGGCTAAATCTTCTCAATCTGAAAAACAGCGTCCAATCCAAGGTCGCGGAGGGCTTGCCGCAGTTCCGATTCAACATGACGGAGGTCTTGCGAACGAACTGTCAATGATGCGTCGAGGCCGAGTGATAGTTCTTGTCCAGACGAACGCAGCTTCGGTAGCAGCTTGGTGCCGAGTTTGTTCCACTGCTCTGGCGGGATAGACCCTCTCAACGAAAGACGAACGAGTTGGTCGGGCGGTACTGCTTGTGGTCCGGGCGATGGTGGCGGTTCGAGGATCAAGTCACCTGAAGTCGGCGGAGGAGCAGGTGCGAGAATGGCGTCCTTCGGTGATTCTTTTATCGTGGCAGCACGTGCCCTCGTCAGAAGAAACGTCTTATCATCAAAAACAACCTCCTCGGCACCGATGGCCTCTTTGAACCATATACGCTCGTACCCACCATTGGACTTAGGTCCGGAGGCCAGTCCGAAGTCCCCCTTATCCACAAAGATTACGATCTGGCGCTTCAAGACTTCCTCTGGGTCAAGCAGGCGGGTAAGTGTGCCATCGAGAAATGCTTGCCGGAGTCCCCTCAGCGGCCAGACTCCACTTTCTTTTAGCGCCGGAGGCCAGTTACGGTCCAAGTAGCCAGCGCCAACCGAATCATTGAGCAAACCCTCGGCCTTCAGGGCAGCGATGACTCGTGCGCTCAGGTTCGCGGAGGCGCTAGCGTGGCCCGCACCAAGGTCAATCTCGCGCACGCCCTCGATTCCTTGCGAATCAGCAATCACAGCGTGCCGGTAGCTTGCCCAGACTTCCTCGCGCAATGCTTCCTCAGATTCTTTGATATTGCCAGCGACTTCACTGCGCTCGGAAGCATCGAAGTCACTTCCTAGCACGCCGGAAGAAACGTCCTCTCCGACGCGCTTCCACGCGAGGTAAAGTTCTGCTTTGTCGCGCAATCCGCGACCCGGCTTTCGAACGACCCAGACGAGGGCTGCCGGATAGAAGCGTGGCGATGTCCCCCGCGCGCGAGTCCAAGCGCCTGTCTTTTTTCGTATGTCTCCGGCGACATCCCATTCAATCTCAGGATCGAGAACTACAAGGGTCAGTTTCGGTGTGTCGGGTACGTCCGCACCGTCAACAATCAGGGATAGGACAGGAATTGCGCGGCCTTTATCAAACTCCTGCTTCACCGCTGTTCGAGTGGCCTTCATCACATCTGCATCATCGAGCGCGGCCCTTCGGTCTCCGACAATCTTCTTCAGTGTCGGTTTGTATCCGATACGGAAACCATCGGTATCGATTCGCTTAACGAAGAATGATCGCCTTTCGAGCGCAGTGGCCGCATTATCAATCGAGGTCACGTCGAGGTCTGGTTCTCCCAGAGCAAAGCGAAGTTCGGGGAGGTATGCCGCTTTGTCGCTGGCCACGCCGGTGGACTCGAATAGGATCGCAGCGCCCACTCTTCGATGAATGTCGCGGAGCGGTCCCTCCCTGTCGGCGTCGAGCGTCTTGGCATGGCTGTGAGTTCCCGCGATGTCCACTTCTATGGCGGGGAGCAAGCGTTGCTCTCCCAATTGGCCTAAGATTGTGGCCTGGAATTCGGGCACGTCGAGTGGGGCAGAACCGAGCGTGATGAGCGGCTCCCTGCGGGCTTTCCTAAAACTTTCTCTCGCCGCCCATGAGATCCACTGCGCAAACATTGCCAATGTCCCGCGCGTGCGCTGGTAGTGAGACAGACCTTGCCACTTCCGTTGGAAGACTGAAATAGTGGCAGGGTGAAAAGGATAAGCAGCTTCAAAGCGAACTCGCAAATGCTCTCGTGCTTTCGCGTCAGTCGTGATGGTGTCAACCGCCGTCCATTCTGGCGGCAATTGGTGCTTCCGTTCGAAACACCATTCTGCATAGGTCTTAGCGACAGCCTTGCGCACGCTGTCTTTGCCTAAGTCCTCGAACAGCCGCCGTCGAACAACCTCACTGATTTCGCTCTCGTCGTTTGCTATGAGGTCTTTCGCCACTCGGCGAACAACCTTGCTGATCCGGTCGAGCCATTGCTGGTCAAATTCCGTCATTTCAACTTGGCTGCGAGGTAGGCTAATCAGTGCAGCGCTCCCCGGAGTGCCTGTGGTCGCGCGAGCTGTGTTATCTAGGAATGAATAAAAGCTCTCTGCTCCATTTCGGTGCCGATTGAAATAGTTGAGTACCTCGTCGAACAGCAAGAGAACATGGCCGCCTGCGGTCTGGAAGAGACGCCCAAGTGCATCGGTTCCAGGTGGCGTGCTGCGCGCCTGTGGGCCCAGCGACTGCACGCCCGCTGTCCCCGCGAGTTGATGTGCCAAGTCGATCCAAGGGGTCTCTTTTCCTTCTGTGGGGTCCCATGCGTTACCTACGAAAATCGCGACCTTCGCCGTTGGAAGGTGGTTCAGATTGTTGTTTTTGAGGAGTGCTTGTACGTCCGGGTGTCCGGCTGAGGCTTTGGAATTGTGAATCAGATGGTACAGGGCTGTCAGGGTGTGAGTCTTGCCTCCGCCGAATTGCGTGATAAGGCTGAGGACGGGTGCCGTGTTCTGTGTTTCGCCGGAGAGACGCCGAAGGACTAAGCCCAGATGCTCCGCCAGGGCGCGTGTAAAACAGGTCCGATCAAAGAACTTCTTGGGATCGAGATAGTCCTTCGGTGCGGTGCCCGCTGCCACTTGTTCGAGGGCAATGGCAAACTCGTCTGGATTGAATGAGCGCCCTTCTCGAACTTCGGCGCGTGGTGTTGTGACCTTGTACCAGGGTTCCATCGCCAGACTCATTCTCTATTCCCAGCTAATTCTCTTTCCGCGAAGGATGTGAATACGTTTCCGCTACGGCGCATGATCTCACGACCAAGGATATTTGTGATTCGGAGCATGTCCCAATATGCCAGGCCAAGGTAAGCGAGTAGGGCCAGCATGAGTAAGAGGACAATCTGAGTGGCCCGGCCCAAATTCGTCACAAGAGTAACTGCTAACGCAATGGAAGGCGGAAGCAGCGCGCCGATCCAGTATATGGGAGACCACTTACTAAGTACTTTCCTAGATGCATCAACGATACCATCCAACAATTTGTCCTCTAGCACGGCCCGGTTTTCGAGACCTGTAGTTGCAAGAATCTCTGCCTGAATCCAGGCGTGAGCTCGCAATGCAAGAATCCAGTGTCCAAGGGCACGTGTGATTGAAAGACTGTCTGGCAAAACTCGTGAGATGGGAGAGAAGACACCCATTTGTGACCATTGAACGCCACATTCTTCTAGGGTCGTAAAGAAGCTCGGTGCAGCAGCAAGAAATAATGCACGCGCGCGGTTTATGTCTGGAATTTCCACAGCTTCCACCGCGCTTGGCGCAAGTTGGACAGACCCAAGCCGATTCCTTGCTACTTCTCGAAATTGGATAGTGCTCGCTAACTGTTCGAGAAAGATAGGATCGCGTGGGCAACACAAGCTTTGGACAATATCTAACAAAGCTTCTTCATCGACTGGACGATGAGGTGTGTAATCCGAAGGCGATGTTAACGTGACTGCAATGACCCTCGGCAAATCGAATGCAATATGAAGGTAAGCCTGGCCAATAAGTCTGAGCGCTTTGAATCGTGCCCGGTGTAGTCGTTTCAAATATTCAATTTGATGGTCATAGAGCTTCCAGCCCTCGTACTCCACTCGAAATGCCCCGATCAATGCCATGAACCATTCCTTTTCTGTTGGTCGGAAGCAGTATTCTGGGTTTTCGGTGAATGCCTGAAGTCTCCCGGACACTTGATCGTACATTGCAAGAAATGCCTCCGTGCTCTCCTTGAATTCGTGCCAGGGTTTGGGTTCTATCGGCATGTTCACCTCGGAACTGCCAAGAGCATAGCGTCGAGGAGACGCTTCTCCTCGCTGTCCTTGGGGTAAAGGGCTGAAAGGGCGTTGGAGAGGCGGAGAAAGTCAGGACTTCGTTCGATCTCGGATTGGAGCAAAGCACGGAGAGCGGTGGCCTCGCCACGAGCCTGCAGCAGTATGGCGGCGTGGAGGCGGTCGAGAGTTGTCGCTTCGCGCCGAGGGGCCATGGCCTCACCGTCTTCACGTTTAGCGGCCCTTCCTTTTCGCGAGCCCTTGCCGCGCTTTGGTGACCCCGCAGTGTCCGGCTCTTCAGGGAAGAGCATGTACTGCGGCTCACGATCGTCGGTGCGTTCCAGCGCCCGAGCAACTGCGTTTGTTCCACTCCTGCCGAAGAGTTGTTCTTCTCGTTCGAGGACTGGAATCAATCGAACGATGCCTTTCTTTGTTTCGATGATTCGACCATCCCAATGTTCTAGGTGAATTCCGAGAGGCTGGGCAAATCGACGTACCACGTCATAAATGAGGATGTAACCCTTCTTGGGCTTGGGAGTGTCCTCTTCGTCGCCTTCCTCCGCATCTGCCTCCTCATTTTCATTTTCTTTGTCATTACCACTAGGTTTCAGGACGCTTTGCAGAGTCCAGAGGAATAGAGCCGTGAGGCGGGCATCCTCTTCGAGAGCGGCGGCAGCGCCATTCCGGGCGCGCGCCTCCGCGGTGCCCAAAATTTGCTGAAGTGCGCTTCGTCCTACTACTTCCCAAACTTTGACGAGAAATTCGTCAAGTTTGACTTCACGACCTTCCGCTGTCTCAACTCGTTCGAACTTACTAAACAATTCAAGCGCCGGTCCGATGCAAGAAAAGACTAAGTCTGCACCTCGAATGCCTTCGCTTGACAGTTTCTCCATCCAATCTCCAATCCGGCCAGGGAGTTGTTGTAGCACTTCGCCCCAGTCCCCGATTGGTGCATTCGTGGAACGACGCCTACAGACAAGATGAATACTACCCATTAGCGATGCTGCATCCCGCGCGGCCGTCCGAGATTTCATCTCGGTCTGGATTGGCCAAGATGATGTAATCACTAAACGGGATCCAACGATGCCTCTGAGGAGAGCTTCCCAACCCTCGGTTGTCTTGTGTGCGAATACAATGCATCCGATTCCATTCTCCTGAAGAATGCGGCGTCCTTCACTAAAAGCTGAACCGACGCAATGTTCAAAAAACACTGAATCCTTGAATTTGCCGTCTACGGCGTAGGCTTGATTCCATACGCATTCTTGCAATTTTGGTGTCAGAGAGTTTTGATGGTCCCAAGGGTCTCGGAATTCAGGGTCATCGAAGGCAGCACGGCGCAACCAACAGTAAAAGAAGTCCGACAAATCGGCATACGGAACAGAGTCGTAATACGGTGGGTCAGTGAACCATACTTGAGCACTTTCGTCCGGCAGCGGCAGGTCCCTGGCGTCGCCGAGGTGAACATCCCCACCTGCTTCCAAACTCGCTCCCGTGCGTTCGAGAACCTTAAGAATCCAATGCAGGGAATTGTCAAGCCCTCCTGACCATTCACTGAATGGGTTAGCCTCGCAAAAATCCCAAACAAGTTGTAGAGCCTGCTTTGAAAAAGAACCTGTAACAGTATCCCTCGTAGAATCTAGTCGGCAACAACTGCTCCATCTGTCGACGCACCGCCCCAGAAGAACGAGAAGGGAGCGTTTGACGGCCGCCCCGATTCCACTTTCGTCTCTTGGCAGTGTTCGTAGAAATTTTGTGATTTGAGCGAGGGTAACGCGCTGCCTTGCTAGATGACAATCAGCAAACTGCATCATGCCATAGCGCGTAACGGCGGAAAGACCGCGAGCATTTGGCGAGGGACGAACAGAGTTCAAAGCTTCTTGCGGAATTACCGTCAAGCCATCTGAATATGTTTGATGGCGGAGGTCTCTGTCAATTTCTCTGGCGATTGCGTTGGCTTTGAGATCCTCTCTGGTTGGGGGCCTAAAGTGGCGACCGTCCTCCGAACTAACCATCACAGCTACCAATCGAGCTGAATCTGCTCCTCCACGCTGCGCTTTTAACTGGGCTTCAATTCTTGATCGCCGCAATGGTTTAGAACAGGCAGGACAAACGGCATTACCACCCATTATCGTCCCGTGAGAGACGGCTTCAGGGGCGGCAGGGGGGAAAATCTCGAGTTCAATCTCAGGAATGCCGCCCTCCACTGTCTTGACGTGTATCCGTAGGGCCTGAGGCTGAGCTTCAGAGCGCGAAAGCCAGAGAGTCCGAAGTAAGGGGATAGCCGCTCCGCACTTTGGTTGTTCGCAACGCACCTCTCTCGCCCAAAGATAAGCCGTTGAAGGGATAGCATAAGAGTTGGTAAGGTAAAGTGGCCCGACCTCTTTCCGCAGATATTCCTTTAGTTGCGCTGATACGTCCTTGATTCTGCTTACAAGCTCATGCCCGTACCGCGCAACATCTTGAATGAGGATTCTGTCCAGCAGGCACGCGACGGGGTTCAAGTCATTGGCAAAAGCATCGCAACCAACACGCAAAGCCTCTAGCGGGATCGATCCGCCACCCGCAAAGGAGTCGGCGACCAATGGAGATTGCTCTCCGTATGCTGCCTTTACGAGACCACGTGCACATGCTAGGTATGTTGGGTTTGCTGAATTGTCCCAATTGGAAAAACCCGCGATGAACTTGAAGAGTGCCTTCTGCAATTCGTTATCGGTAAGGGTGGAACCGATCATTGGCACTGGCAGAAGCAGGTGTCGTGCTTGCTCCTTGAACTTCGCTGGGCAGTGCTGGTCGCAGGGGTCTGGAAGCAAGAGGGCCATAACCATTGCCCGGCAAGCTGCAAGTGGCCGGCGCGCCCACCAAAGATGCAAAGTCGAGGGATGCCCGTGCCGAATGGACTTTTCGCGCGCGGACTGTTTGCTCACCTCGGCAACCGGAAAATCCACTTCCGCCAGCCGCTTACATTCCCGCGGGATTCCGTTCCAAGTGTTCTTTGTTTCAGTAATTGCGCCTTCAGGGGCTGGAGCTTCTTGCTGTGATTGGAATGCTACACGGGCAAGCGGAACCGCTTTTTCAGTTGCGTGAGGGGCGTCAAAATCTGTCACGCGGGTTGAGTTCTCGACTGAGACATTAGCACCCACGCGTAATGCGGCGTCGATTGCCCCAATGGGTTTTCCCAGAAACAGAAAGTTGCTCATGAGTGGGGCTTCTACTCGCCGAAGGAGCTCTTTGTCTGGCCCTCGGAGCTCTTCCCTGAGTTCCATCAGAAGCCTACCTAAGACATTTCTACCTACTAGAGTCTCATCATCGGAGGGTTCTGCAGCCCAAAACTTGTCTCTCTTAGATTCCTCAACGATTGGCCGATCGCCCGTAGATAGCAACAAATTCCCAAATGTTTCCCAGTTCTGAACCAACTTGACTCTTAGACACCAGCGCATCACCTTGACATTGATCGTTTCCCAGTCCGGACGCGAATCTTTGCGGTACGGTTTGCTCATCATTTTCGCTGTCATGGGGCTGCGCTCACGAATGATGATGTCTTGAACTTCAGGCAAATGGGGGAATCGGCATGCCTGGTAGAGCGCTTCGGAACTCCACACCTTTACTCCATTAATTTCGAGGGGAAACCCCGAAGCCATGTTAGACAGTCCGCCGAAAGCTTCTTTTGTCATTCTGAAGACGACACTATCGTTGCGAGAATAGGTCCTGGTTTGAACGTCTTGAGGCATTAATTTATCTTCCGGGGAAACAATGGGTACCAAGGATCACCGACCCAGAAGGCTAGCGGGCAATTATTTGCGCAATTTCGATAAGTCACTATCGGCGTACCAAATCCTAAGGTATCCAGTACCATGTTGCCCAGAGGTCGCTGATAGACATTCAAGTATGGACATTTGTTCCTTATTCTTACACCTGCCTGCAAGAATTCTTGTTCGAGCAGGCTCCGACCTTCGTCTGATGAAAAGAATTTCTTGTCACCGATACTTCCGGGCTTTCGAAGAACAGGAGGATATTTCAAGCTTCGAACATATGCTTGCGTATCGTTGTCATTCGGCAAGCTAGTCGGCCAAAAGACGTCAGAGGTATTTGCGAATGCCTTACGGTTCTCAATTGTGAGACACCGCCACCACGTCACTTCGATTTGCTTTCCCGCACTTGCTGCCGCCTTTTCTATACCCTTCATAGCGTTAAACTCTCCACCACAGTGAAGGGCCATTACTACGACTCGGACGTTTGCCTTTTCGGGAGCATCAGTCTGGATCCATTTCTTGAGGTCGTTAAGCACGTGATAGCCACTGAATATGCCATCGTCCAAATATAGAAAGGCAGCTGGCTTCTCTCCACAGTGTGAGATTTTTAACTTACACTGTTCTTGGAGAATGTCATCGAACATCGCAAGCATTTCTCGCTGGCTATTCCCCGCTCCTTGAATGTTAAGAAAGCCCACTGTCTTCCAGAATTTACAAGGATCGTCACTAGCAAAATCTTTCTTTTGGATCAGGCTGGAAAGGAATTTTCGACAATCACTCCGCGAAATGTATGTCCTTTTGAGAACGTGGTCTAGCTCAGATAAGAGCGGGGTTTGCGCTCCTTTGTCAAATTGTTTGACCCAAGTGTCCACATGGTCGGACGTAGGAGAGGCGATTTCACCCTCTCTGTAGTCGACAATGGTCTTTGCAATTGATTTAAGCAGGTCTGTGTGTGTGCTCATTATTCGATCTCATCTAAAGAGCCGCGATAGTTCATGAGGATTGATGCCAGTGGTCATCATTCCTTGGTCAGTCTTCGGGTCCCGAGACGGAAGTGAGCGATCTTCGTGATGGCCTCCCACGGCTTATTAGCTGGGTTCTTAATTGGTTTAAGATTTGGCTCGTTTCTAACACAATCCGTCACTACGTAAAGCCAATAACAGTCTCTGCGATCCTCGGCGACGCGATGCTCATTTGGCGTAATAATGATCTCACCCTCACTCGCGGCCAGACCCTTGACTTCGATTAGGCGAAGCTCGCCCGAACGGGTATCCAAGCTTGTCAGGTCGTAGCCCAAGTCCTTTTCATGGACATCGGCCACGGCACGGCCCTGTGCCCTCTCGTACTCCATCGCTACACGCATGGCCGTATCCTCTGTTTCTTTACTCGGATGAAGATTACTGAGCTCGGGCCGCATTCGTTCAGGGTGTGGAAGAATGAGAATCGATGTAATTCTCTCGACGGATTGCAAGGACAGCGCGATTTGGCGCTCCAGTTCTTCGCGCCGACGCTGGCGGCGTCGGCAGAGTTCATCATGCTTTTCAACGGCGATTGCTACCCTCCCAGCAGCACCCTCGATGCCGCGTGCCTTCTCGTCTTCCGCGCGCCCAATGTCTTGGTCGGCACGGGCAATTAGCTCTGTAAGGGATATTTCAACGTGGTCGCGGATTCGCTCTACCTCGACGACACGCTCTTCCTTGACCTCTTCCAGAAAAGGATTCAGCGCCTGTTCCTGAAGAAAGGCGGTAGGCTCCGCGAGACTGGCGACGCCTGGCAGGGGCTCCGGGCGGGCCGCTGGCTGGAGGTCGCCCAAGATTGCAGGCTCACGCAAGAAGGATTCTCCTGACTCTAGCTGTTCAACGGCGAAGAGGCGTTCGTGAATGATCTGCCCCAATCCGTCCACGACTCTTGCTCGATAGAAGTCGAGCCGCGCCGGGCGGTCATGACGCAGCGAGTAGAAGCAAGCGCCATCGGCAAACACTGGCTGCGCTTCTTCAAACGCATGCCGGCGTAAGGCTTCGAAGAGAGGATGGCCGGGCGTTACCCATTCGAGAGCATTTTCGTCTGCAACGATCCTGTCAGTCGAAATCCGCGGATATCTTCCGCTCAGGCGTGGGAGCCGCCAATTGTCCGATTTCTCAAAGCGCCGCAACTTGCTTGGAGTGGGACCGGGATCAAACGTGTGTTGTAGCGACGCATGGGTGGTCAGACTCAGCGAAGCAAGCGGCGCAGCTTCCAGCATGAAGCGCGCAATTGTTTCTGGAACGACGCGCCGTTCTTGAGCACGTGCGCGTCGCTCTACCAGCATTTCGAGGTTAAGTTTTTTCGTGGCCAGTCCTTCTAGGGCTGTCTTGCAGATGGAACGGAACCTCTCCTCGCTAACATCGTGCAGCAGGCGGCTCTCAAGGTCTTGATCGCCAAGTTTGCCTGCATAGTAGTCGCGGAGGACGCGGTCAATGTGAGCGGCGGGGAGCACCTCGCCAACGACGTTGAAGACTGCATCATCGTCTAGGGCATCGCGAATTTCTTGGAGTTTATCTAAGAGGCGTCGCAGTACCCGTCCTTCAACCGTATTCGTGGCAACAAAGTTGAAGATCAAACAGTCCTTGCGCTGACCGTAGCGGTGGATACGGCCCATTCGTTGCTCAAGGCGATTGGGGTTCCACGGGATGTCGTAGTTGAAGAGAATGTTGCAAAACTGAAGGTTGATACCTTCACCTGCGGCTTCAGTGGCAACCAGAATTTGAAATTTGCCTTCTTTAAATTGCTCTTCAGCCCATAGGCGAGTGCCCGGTTCGTCGCGAGAGCCGGGCTTCATTCCGCCGTGAATGAATCCAACCTGGAAACCCCATGAGCGGAGACGCTCAACGAGGTAATCGAGCGTGTCTTTGTATTCGGTGAAAATTAGTAGTCGCTGATCGGTCTGCTCAAAGAAACCTTGCTCCTGCATCAATTCGCGTAGTTTCGTGAGTTTTGCTTCTACCGCGGCGGCCTCAACCTCCTCGGCCATTTTGGCCAATCGTTTGAGGTCGTCGATCTCCTCGAGGACTTGTTGAGGATTCCGAGCAATCGAGATCAGAATCAGTTTCTCTTCCCAATTCTCCCTCTCAGATTCCTCCATTTCTTCGAGATCATCCGGGTCGGGCAACTCAACATCTTCTGCCAATAGTTGCTGGCCGCGCTTTAGAGCAGAATCCAACTTGTTCGCACGCTTTTCGAGCGACCGGCGAACAGCGAAAGTGCTGGAAGCAAGCCTCCGTTGGAAGAGGGTCATTAAAAACCCGACAGCACGCGCTCGAGGGTCTTCCTCTTGCGCAGCGGCGCGCGTGCTCTGGGCCTTGACGTAGTGGGTGACCGCGCGGTAGAGATCGAATTCAGCGCCATCAATTTGAAAGTTGACGCTGTGGGGTATGCGTTTTGTGAAGATTTTCTTCGCAGCCCAACTACCGTCGGGCTGCTGTTCAGGGAAGTAAACCATCGCCTCTTTGATTCGGCGCAAGTAGAAAGGTGCCCGACGCCTGTCCATGGCTTCCCTAATTGATCGAACGTCGGCGAAAGCGTCTTCATCGAGCAATCGTAAGAAGAGCGAGAAATTAAGAGGATCACCCTTGTGCGGCGTCGCCGTGAGCAAGAGGCTGTGATCTGTTGTATCTCGCAACAGCTCCCCAAGCTTGTAGCGCAAACTCTTCTTGTCTTCAGCGGCTGCCGACATGCGATGGGCCTCGTCCACAATTACAAGATCCCAATGAGCCTGGCGAAGACTGGGGAGGATGTCGCTGCGCTTTGCGAGGTCCAATGAAGTGATGATTCGAGAGTTTTCAAGCCACTGATTTACGCCATATTGGGCGCGCAACTCCGAACCGCGAAGAACCACAAACTGTTCTTCAAACTTGTCCTTCATCTCGCGTTGCCACTGAAAGGTCAGGTTGGCCGGGCAAATAATCACAGTCCTTTCAACGAGTCCGCGCAGTTTCAATTCCCGGAGCAACAGTCCGGCCATGATCGTCTTGCCGGCGCCCGCATCATCGGCAAGTAGAAACCGTACGCGGGCGAGTTTGAGCATGTAGTCGTACACGGCCTCAAGTTGATGCGGAAGAGGGTCCACACGAGAGATGGAAAGCCCGAAATATGGATCGAACTCAAAAGCGATTCCGAGCGAGTAAGCCTGGATGCCCATTCGCAGAAGCACTCCATCGGCTTTGTAGGAATAACCTGCTTGGTAGACCACCAGAGTACTCAGCTCGGTAGCCGAAAGCCTCACGCTGCGGAACTTTTCGGACTGTGTGCCGACTAGCCCCAGTTGCCACGTTCCATCCGATACGCGGATGGCGGTCTCCACTCGCATGGGCTCGCTGAAGAGTGCGCCCGTCACCACCTGCCCTGGTTGAACCTGTTCGGCCATGAGAGTTCTATTGGCTCTACCAGTTCACAGCGGTTTGTTGTGACTGGCCATGATTTCTTGTTAGCTTCGAAATGCTATCACAAAGAGTGGTTACTGCTTAGGTAAGGCGCAATCAGGCTGTCTTGACGCCTTCTCGGCCTTCTGTGGGCACGCCTGTGAAGGCGACGACGCGCGCGGCAAGACCAAGAGCCAAGGTCGAGACGATTTGGAAGGGGCCTGTACCTAAACTGTACCCGATTCGGGCGGTTCCTGCGGTTCCAGCGCCAGGAGCGGCTTGAAAAATCAGTAAGTTACGCGCTTTCAGTACACGTACGGGGTTCGAATCCCACCCGCGCCTCCAGGTTTCTTAGATTTCCTTATGCACGTCTGGTGTTCCAACCGCCACGATTCCCTCTCGGAAAACTATCGTCTTCCGCGAACTCTAGCTGCCCTTGGTGCCTGCTTTCGCTTGTCCTAGCATTTGCCGCATCGCCACCGTGGATCCCGGCGCGCGCTTCTCCCGCCAGGCTTCTAGCCGCTTGCAAGTTTCTTCAATGTGGTGGAAAAGAAGCGGATTCTTGAAGGCCGCCCGCCAGGTGGGAACGATCGATCGCATGCGGTCCCACACCACCCAGATCTCTCCATTACTGTCGAAAAACAATTCGTCGTTGATCAATCCACGGTTGACGATGCCCGCGACCATATCCCAGTAGCTGATCACCATGCGGATGTAAGTGTTCTCCTCACTGCCCTGCGGATACTTCTGCATCATCTCTTCCGGCGATTCCGGATGAAAGTGTTCGACGAACCACGCGCGCGCCTGGCGCAAGCGGGGCTCACGCCTCATGTCGTACAAGCGCAGCATCAGGTTCACTTCTTCGTAGGTAATTTGGGCCATTACCGGTCCTCCTTGCTCTAACTCGCCGCGTCTGGTTGGACCGCTTCCTGCGAGGAATGGGAGACGCCCGCCAGTTCGATGCGGTGCACGCTGGAGATGGGTATACCTTGCTTTTGTAATTCCACCTGTATCCGCCGCCGCAGCTCGCGCGCCACTTCATCCTGCCGTGTCGGCGCGGTCCTCACTTGCAATCGTACCGTCGTTGAAGTCCGGTCAAAGCTCTGCACGCCAAGAATCCGCGGTCCGTCCACCAGCGTTTGCGACCATGCTGGATCGCCTCGCAAAGCAGCTGCCGCTGTCTCCAGCGCCTGCAATGTTTTTTCGATCGGGCTTTCCGGTGCGAGCGAGACGTCCACGAATGTCTGCGACCAGTCTCGGCTGAGGTTGCTGACCGTGCGGATCTCTCCATTCGCGATGGTCACCAGCGCACCTCGCGCATCACGGATCACCGTCCGCCGCAGCGTCAAGTGTTCCACTCGGCCAATGTAGTCCGCGATTTGAATCGTATCGCCAACCACGTACTGGTCTTCCAGCACGATGTAAAATCCGGTGATCACGTCTCGAACAAGCGTTTGCGCCCCGAAGCCCACAGCGAGGCTGGCCAGGCCTGCCAGCGTCACCGCAGGCGTGATATCGATATTGAATTCGTGCAGGGCCGTCAGCAGCGCCACGGCCCACACCATCTTGCTTCCTGCGCCGTAGAGGACTCCCGCCAGCGTGCGCGTCTGCTGCTCGCGCAGTTGTGCCGACCGCCCTGGCGCCGACGCTTGCTTGATCACCAGGTTCGTTACCGCGCGCAGCAGCCGGTTCAGCACCAGCGCGATGACAAGAATCCCGAGAAGGTGTAGTGCGTTTGGAAGCGCCGAATCCAACAAGCGATTGAAGGAACTAGGCATGATTTTGATGCGAGGGGGAGTATAACATTGGATGGGGCCGGAGAAGTGTTCTCCCCCTGCTGCGGGGGAGTGTGCGTAATCAAGGGGGATTTCTCTCTATGGAATCAAGACGCAAGTTTTTGACAAACGCAATCGCAGTGGGTGTTCCAGCGGGAATACTCGCTCTCATACCCAGCGCAAAGGTTCGCGCCCAGTCCCAGCAAAATCCTCCTCCGCTGCAAAAGGATGACGATACGCATCCGCCCAAGGTCGATCCCAAGCTGATCCTCGAAGCGAATCAGAAGCAAATTAAGAAAAATGTCGAGAAGCTTTACGACCTGGCGGCTGAATTGAAGGCTGAAGTGGAAAAAACGGACTCAGTCCAGGTACTCTCCCTTGCCATGCTGCGAAAGACCGAAGAAATCGAAAAACTGGCTCGAGAAATCAAGTCCCGCGCGAAAGGCTGAACCGCGCTGCCCGCCGGGAATGCGCTCTTGCGCCCCCGTTCGTCGGCGTCGTTCCCGTAGCGGCGACTTTACGTCGTCATCCTAGTCCACATCTCATCCAGATAGAATATACATACCAGATAGAATACAATTGTTCACGGAAGTTCCCGCTTGTCGCGCCTTCAGCAGTATCGACGAGCGCCTGCTGCGCGCCAGTAGCTCAGATGGATAGAGCATTAGCCTCCGGAGCTAAGGGTCGGGGGTTCAAATCCCTCCTGGCGCGCCATCTATTTCCGGGGTCCAGCCCGGACACATGGGTAACAGAATGTACCGACTACATGGGTAACACTTTTGGGCCGAACGCTCAGGATTCCCTTAGTCCCAATCGGTGTTCACGCAACTCCTCTACAGAACTTTTATTTCTGCGTCGCCTGTATCTGTTCGAAATACGATGCGTTGCCCTCGGTCCACCCCAACGACAGTGGACACCACCGGGATTCGTGCCTTCGTCAGCATTTCCAGGGCGATCTCAACGTTCTGGCTGCCGAGGCGCTGCTCTTTTCGCGAACTCGATTCGCGCATGGAGTCAAACAGGCAGCCTCCACCGAACACCTTGGCTCTAAGTTGTCCACGGTTGGCCCCTGCTTCGAGCAGCTTCTGCACCAGTATGGAAATGGCTACATTGCCGTAACGGGGCGACGCTACTCCTGGCCCACCCCACCTCGGCAGCAAGAAATGGGTTGCGCCGCCGATGGCGTTAACCTCGTCCCAGATGCATACTCCGACGCAAGAGCCGAGAATGAGAACGATCGATTGCGCTTCCGCCGAAACGAAAACCTGGCCGGCATGCAGAAAATGTGAATTTGATGAACCGGCATCATGATTTCCGGCCGATGGCCGCGCCGTGGGAATGGACGAGCCATGTTCCGCTGATGGGTGCGGACTCATGGCGATACCTGTCTCCCCTGTAATCTATGAAACTTGATCGCCACTGCCCCGTAGGTCTCCAGGAATTTCAACAATTCATAGTCGGCCCATTCCAGGTTGTTCTTCTGCGGGAGAAGACCAAAGATGGCAATGACCCCGACAATCTCTCGGCTGGACTTCAGAATTATGCATGCCGTCAGGTTCTTCTCGTAGGGCAGGAGCGCTCCATCCGGCTGGCGCTCTTGAAATTGGCTCATGCCCTGCTGCACCGCGCGCCCGAACAGACCGGCGCCGCACAGGAACGGCTGCAGCGCGGCTGCTTCAACCAATCAGATTTGCAACGATCTCCGCAATAGCTTCGAATACGTCTCCTTCCTCCAGACTTTGAATCAGCCGCGCGTTTGCCGCGTTGAGCCGCACCAGCAGAAAATGATTTCGCTCAATCTGTTCGCGCAGCGAGATCTGCTGCACGCGCACCCGCAGCTCTTCCATTCCCGTGGGAATCGGTGCATTCTCCTCCGCCAGCTCGATCCGGCAACCCGCCTTGGCGGGCGGACGATTTCTATCTCCTGTGCCTATCATCTCTTTCCCTCGCTGCTTCCACGTGAGTTCTGCATGCTTCTTGCCCGCTTGATTTACTCGGCGAGGTATGCTTTCAATAAATCGAGTAGCTCCGCGTCATTCACGGGTTTTGCCAGATAGTCGCTGCATCCGCTCGCGTAACCTTCTTGAACGTACTGTTCCTCCCCGCGCGTCGCCAGCAGGATCACCGGAATTTTCTCCGTCTCCCTGTCCTTCTTCAGCGCTCGGCACGCTTCCAGACCGGTCATCCGTGGCATCACGATATCCATAAGGACCAGGTCCGGCTTCTCGCGCTTCGCTCTTTCCACCGCCTCTTCTCCATCGACGGCGCTGATGAGCACGTAATTTGTTTTCTGGCTAAAGATCATCCTGTTTACCAAACGTGCGACGCAGGAATCATCCACAAGAAGAATCTTCTTGGTTGACATCAATTTCTCTCCCATTTAGCTTTACCCGGCTGCTCGGCGGGTCATTCAACTCATCTGCGGATTTTCAGGAAATAGTCTGCGAACCTCTTCCATGAGTTTTTCCGGCAATTGACTTTTTTTATAAAACCATCCACGCCAAGTTCCAGGCACTGCTCCCGAAGAAGAAGCCCGTTCAATTCCGTGAAAATCAGGATTCGCAATTCCGGAAGAGACTTGCGCAACTGCATCGCTGCTTCGAGACCGGTCATTTGAGGCATGCTCAAGTCCGTCAGTACCAAGTCCGGAGAAAGGCGTTCCGCCAGGCGCAACATGCTCAGACCGTCGCTGGCTGTTCCGACGATTTCAAACTGCCCCTCGAAGTCGAGGTACGCGCAAACCGCATGGAGCGCGGTTTGTGAATCATCGGCAACTACCACGCGAATTTTCCGGGTGCTATGTTCCAACCCAAGCTCCTGCCGGACGCCGAGTGCTCAATTTATGAATAGAGTTTGAATGGTCGATGAATGGAAAGATATTCGGCTTATTCCCTAGGGAAACTGCTGTAGTGAGGTACAGGTGCTGCTCAATCCTTGTTCCTGGGTCGCGCTCTGTCGTAATCTGAAATTAAGCATCCTTTTTCCGGAAACGAGGATTTGAACCATGCCCATCACTCGCAGGAATCTCTTGCAAGGCATTGCCGCTGGCGCCGTCGTCGCTGCTGGAGCGCGGCCAGTTGCGGCTCTTGCCGCTGGCGCACAGCCACAGCCGTTTCGCAACCCGCTCGCTCCCGGCCCGACTCTGTTGAACTGCAATGAAAACCCCTACGGCCCCTCCGAAAAAGTCCTTGCCGTCATTCGTGAAGCTGTTTAGTCAGCAGCCGCTATCCGCGCGGCGAATACGACGTCTTGCGAAACATGCTCGCCGATCTTCACAGAGTGAAACCCGAGCAAATTGTTCTAGGCGTGGGCTCTTCTGAAATTCTCCGGATGGCAGGCGCCACTTGTCTCGGCCCCAACAAGAAACTCCTCGTCCCGGACCCCACTTATCCTTTTCTTGGCAACTATGCTGAAGCCAACGGCGTTCCCGTTGTCAAAATCCCCCTTACCCGGACTTCTGAGCACGATACCGATGCCATGCTCGCAAAAGCGGATTCCACAATGGGACTCGTCTACCTCTGCAATCCCAACAATCCCACCGGCACTCTAACGCCTCGCAAGAATTTAGAGTCCTTCGTCAGCAAGCTTCCTGCAGAGGCCATGATTCTGGTTGACGAGGCCTACCATCACTACGTCAGCGCCACGGCGGCTTATCGCTCGTTTCTGGATTTTCCGCTCGGCGATCCGCGCATCATCGTTACCCGCACTTTCTCTAAAATCTACGTTCTCGCCGGCTTACGCATCGGCTACTCGGTGTCTTCCAAGGAAGTCGCCGCCCACCTTTCCGTGCTTCGTCTCCAAAATGGCGTAACCACCCCTTCAGTCAAAGCCGCCATTGCCGCCCTGGAGGACACCGCCTATGTTCGCCTGGCCGCGAAACGTAACTCCGACGATCGGCAGGAATTCATGAATCAAGTGAACGCGCGCATGCTTCGAGCGATCGATTCACACGCCAACTTCGTGCTACTCAATCCTCTCCGCCCCATCAGCGAAGTCCTTCCGCATCTCGAAAAAAACAACGTTCTCGTCGCTGCGGCAATTCCCGCCATGGACAAGCATATCCGCGTCTCACTCGGCACACCCTCCGAAATGCAGGAATTCTGGCGTGTCTGGGACCTCATGCCCCCCGGCAAAATGGCCATGTAGCGTCGCGGCTTTGCTCTGGATGCGAGGAGAGGTCATCGTTAGCTACGCGGTTATGGGCGGAAAACCACGGCTGGCAAAAGATTCCTGCCCTACCAAGGAATTACTTCGCGGGTACACCTTCCCGCAACGGGAGCGCGCCAGCCGCAATGCCCTGTAGCTTGCGGTGGAGTGCAGGCCCAGTGGACTGACGAACCACAAACTCGGGCTCGATGGCAATTTCGGCGACGTATTCGCCGCGTCCTTCGATGAGATCGACAACCGTCTGCGCCGCGATTTGCCCCATCTTGATCAGTGGCTGCCTCACCGTTGTGAGTCCGGGATTGGCGTATGCCGCTCCGGCAATATCGTCGAAACCCACAACGGAAATGTCTTCGGGAATGCGCAGACCCGCCTCGCGAATGGCCCACATTGAGCCGATTGCGGAAATGTCGTTGTAAGCAAAAAGTGCAGTGAAAGGAATTTTCCTTGCGAGGAGTTGCTTTGCGAATGGATAGCCAATGCCGGGCGTCGAATCAATGCCTTCCAGTTGGATGGTCAGTTCGGGGCGAATGCGAATTTCGAGCTGCTGGGCTACTTCGCAGATCGCGTTCCACCGCACGGCGGAATCCGAGCTGATGGTTTGTCCCTTGATGAAGGCGATTTCCTCGTGACCGAGATCGCGAAGATGTTCGAGGGCCAGCCTCGCGGCACGCTTGTGGTCCAATATGATGTTTGTCACGCCATCGACGCGCACATGTCCTGCGACCGCAACGGTAGGCAGAGCAAGCTGCTCCGTGAGGGATGTATCAGTGGTGATGAAGCCTTCCACGCCACGCGTCAAAAGCATCTGCGCGTAGGTTTGCAGTAGCTTCGGATCATGGCGGTGTATAACGGTTAAGAAAAAATAGTTGTTCTTGCGAAGATGCTCTTCGATGCCGCTGATCACCAAGGCGCCATAGGCATCGCCGATTTCTTCGGCGATGACGCCAATGGTATAGGTTCTTTTCAACCGCAGGGAGCGTGCAAAAAAATTAGGCCGGTAGTTGAGAGCTCGCGCGGCTTCGATGATGCGGGTCTTGGTGTGCTCGGGAATGGAGCGCGCGGCGGGAGAATTGTTAAGGGCGGCGGAAACCGTTCCCGGGGTCAGCCCCAGGTGCTGGGCAATAGTTTTTAGTGTGACCTTGTCCTCGTTGCGCAGGGCAGACTTCTTTCGAAACGGCGTCATGGACAGGTTCTCCGCTCACCAGCTTCTACATGTCAAATATATACAGAACTATGTACAGAACAAAGTGATGTTTACAAACAATCCTGCCGTATGGTTGCCTCTTGAAGGCAAGAATGTGGGACAAATCGCACCAAATCGACACAAGACTGCCGATCGAAGTATCCCATATGATTCCATCTATTTAGTATCGTATCGTGAGAATCTGTTGCAATCTTCCACTTTGCCAGTGGAGCTGAGGCGGTCAGGTGTATATTACAGGCCATCGGCAAGATCAAAATGGAGCTCCCTAATTAGCAGAATCATTCCCCAAGCGGCCCAAGGAGACAAGTACCATGCGGCGAACTTACAACCTGGCGCGAATCTTCTCAGTGACGGCGTTATTCTCTGTGATGCCCGCTATTTTGGCGCAGGAAAAGCCTGCTGGATCGAACATTAAGGTCCAAACCTCGAACGTGGTCATAGACCTGATCGTTACGGACCACCACGGCCATCATGTGCCTGGATTGACCGCAGCGGATTTCACAATTTACGAGGATGGAGTTCCTCAGAAGATAGTCGGGTTCACGCCCGCGGGGAACCCAGCTACCGAGAGCTCCCCTCCAGCGGCCACGCCGGGACAAGTGAAAGCAGGTCAGCAAACGGAGACCGCTGCCTCGCATGACCCGCATCTGCTAACGGTGGTGCTGGATCTCGCTGACAACACGCTGGCCAACACCAAGAACTCATCCGAGGCAGTTGTCAAATACTTAGAGAAGAGCGCGATCAGCGGAGATTATGTCGCTATCTACTATATAGATCAGAGCCTTCACATGGCTCTGCCGTTCACGAATGATCTCGGGAAAGCGCGCGAGACGCTCAAGCAGATTCAGTCCCGCAAGTCTACCGGCACGTTTTCCGGGGTAGACCGGGCAGGCATCCAGGAAGAAATCAACGATCTGTATAGGCAAGCGCATCCGGAAACCGCACTGGGAGCATTGGCCGGAGATGTCGCCGCGGTCTCCGGCGGTAGCGGTTCCGCGCCGTCCGGTCCGGCCAACAATTTGAGTACGATCATGGATCGGCAGATCGACACGATGCGGGCTTATCTAACAATGGCAAACATGTTTCAAGCGCGCGCGGTATTTGCGGCTCTGCGTGCGATTTGCTTCGCTTATCGCGATATGCCGGGGCGCAAGAACGTTGTGCTGTTTTCAGAAGGCTTTTTGTATGCCGACGATGTCAAACAGGAAATGGACGCAGTCGCCGACGCAGCCAACCTTGCCAACGTCTCTATCTACGTAATCGATCCCCAGGGAATCGAAGTCAATCCTTATGGAGCGGGCAGCCGGCCCACCGACACCATTGCGTCGAAGATGAATGCCGCGGGCGCGCCTGGCGCCAACGTGGGCCAGCATGGAGGCGAAACCAAGTTCGACAAAATCAAGCAAGTAGGAAACTTTACCCGCGGTGACCAATTGGAACGGCTTGCCGATATCACCGGCGGGTTCATGGTCAAGCGCACAAACGATCTGGTGCCTGCGTTCAACAAAGTGTTGGACGATGCGCGCGACTACTATACCTTGGCGTATATGCCTGAAAAAAAAGAATCTGACGGAAAGTTTCACACTATTAAGGTGGAGCTTCCGCAGCAGCACTCCTACCAGCTTCGCTACCGCAAGGGCTATTGGGCTATCCCTCGGGGCCAAGGCGTGGCGATGAGTCCGGCGGCCGCCCAGCTTATAGCAGGTCTCCAAAATGGATCGCTAAAGGCCTCGAGTGTGCCCGAGGTACATGCCCACTTGCTCCTGGCGCCCGACGGCCACTACGCCGCTCCGGTGTCGGTTTCGCTTCCCGGGAATAAAATTCCCGTGGAAAGGGATGGCAACGACTACAAGGCTGGAATGACTTTAATTCTGGTGTCGCGCGATGCCCACGGAAACCTGTTGTCCGTTTCTCAAAAAGGTTGGAATGTACGGCTGAATGATGCACAGCGAGCGGATTTCGAGAAGACCACGGTGACGGTGCACGGGCAGCTCCCGGTTTCCGACCCGCAGCCTCTTTCCGTAGAGGCTATCCTGCAGCTATCGGGCAACACCCTGGCGCGGGGTGGGACCACCATTCCGATGCCTGATCCAGCGGGATCGGGATTCCGGCTAAGCAGTATCCTTCTTTCGAATCGAGCCGAACAGGCAAGCTGCTCCGATTCTACGGACCCCCTGTGCTTCATGAATGTGCGGCTTTATCAACCTCCGCAGCCCCGGTTTCCTTCCACCAGCAGGCTCATCGTTTACTTTGCAGCCAGCGATTTGTCCTTGGACCCGCAGACAAAAAAACCACGGATGGGAGTGGCCTTCACGATGAAATCGGGCAATGACATAGTGAAGACGACGGCAGCGGAAAACCTTCAGTCTTTTCCCGGCGCGGCTCCCAATTCCGCCCTGGTATTGGCGGAGTTTGACCTGAAATCGTTGCACCCCGGTAGCTACACTCTTCAAGCACTTGTCCGCGATTTGGTGCGCAATACGGCGCTTTCGCAAGAGAGCCAGTTTGTTGTGGAATGAATGGGCGCGTGGCCCAGCTTCTTTAGTTAGCGCCGGTCGCGCTACTCCTCTGCCTTCTCAGAAACCGTTGGTCTGTCAACAAATTTGAGACTTAAGAGCGAAATCCTCCCCGTACAGAAAACAATAGGCGGGACATAGAGCTGACGCGCGCTTCTACCAATTTTGGAATATTTAAAGAACGAATGCGTCCAACTCCCGCGACGCCCATCGCCACCGGCCTTTTCCCACAGAATATCGTTATTTTTTGCTTGACAAGCGGTACGGTCCCGGGGATATAGTGCAAAACAATTAGGGGTGCTGTTCTGAAAAAGTCATCCTGTCTTCGGAGGTTTCAAATGCGTGGTCTGCATCGTTTATTGATATTGGGGTTGGTTGCGTTTTTGTTGGCAGTTGTTCCTTCCGCTTTTGCTCAGATAACCACAGGGACGATCACCGGAACGGTGACCGATGCGAGTGGTGCGGCCATGGCCGATGCGACTGTGACTGTCACCTCGACGCAAACCGGGGCGACACGAACCGTGAATACCAACGCGGATGGTTCGTTCAGCTTTCCGGATCTGAACGCTGGCACCTACACCCTCAGCGTCACTAAAACGGGATTCAAGAAGGTAACGGAGAAGAATGTCGAGTCGCACGTTGCTGACGTCACCACTCTCACAATCAAGCTGCCCATCGGCGCTGTCTCGGAATCGGTGGTGGTGGAGGCCTCCGCAGTCCAGGTAGAAACCCAGACAGGCACGGTCAGCAACATCGTGACCGGGGAGCAGGTGCGGGAGCTGCCCTTGAACGGCCGTAACTTCGTGTCGTTGACCCTCATGATGCCGGGCGCGGCGGTCGCGGAGAATTTCGACCCCAAGAACAAGGGACTTCTTGCCGGCGTGGATATTTCATTCAGCGGAGCGCCTGCCAACGCCAACCAGTGGCGCGTGGATGGGGCCAACAATAACGACATCGGCTCGCAGCGTACCATCCTCGTTTATCCGTCCATTGATGCCATTGAGGAATTTAAAATCCTCCGCAATAGCTATGGACCGGAATTCGGCGGCGCGGGCGGCGCGCAGATCAACATCGTAACTCGTGGCGGCGGCAACGATTTCCATGGCAACGCATTCTATTTTGGCCGCAACGATGCACTGATTGCTAAGAATGCCCTGCTCGGGCCAAATGACCATAAACAGCTTCTGCGCCGCAATGACTTTGGCTACACCATCGGCGGGCCTATCAAAAAGGATAAGGTTTTCTTTTTCTGGTCGGAAGAATGGAATAAGGAGAAGCGCGCTCGGGTTCGCTCCGTGCAAATCCCCACATTGGCTGAGAGAGGCGGCGACTACCGCGACATGATGCGGACAGCAACATTTCAAGGATGTGATGGGAGCCCCGCGTCCCCCGGGCTTCCCGCGAGTCTTCCGAACCAAATACCGACGGATCCTTTTAACGGAAACGCCGCATTCACATTTAACGGCCAGACAAACGTGATCGATCCCGCTCGCCTGAGCCCCGCCGGCGTGGCCTACCTTTCGCAGTTTCCTACCCCTACCCGGTCAAACCCTTGCGTGAATAACTGGGTGACAGGCGTAACGATTCCCGTCGACTGGCGTGAGGAGAATGTTCGCGGAGACGTGAACATTACTAAGAACACCGTGCTTACGCTCCGCTACACTCAAGACTCATGGGACAATACCCTGCACTCTGACGGCGAAGGCGGTCTCTGGGGCGAGCAGGCCTTCCCCGCGATTAGCGATTCATGGGACCAGCCAGGCAAGGTGGCTATTGCCAAATTGTCTACGACGATCGGCAGTTCCGCGACCAACGATTTTACATTTTCCTGGTCAGCGAACCGGATTAATCTCTCCACTGGTGGAGATACACCGGCGCTGAACGCTACCATTAAGGCTGCCTTTCAGACGGTATTCCCGCAGAGCGGCAAGTTGCACGGCGCCGGTACGGCCGAGCCGCTCTGCTGGTGCGGTGGTCCCAGCAACTTCATCGGGCACTTTGGACCTTGGAACAACGGGCAAGACCTCTATACCTGGAAGGATGACTTCTCCAAAGTGGCGGGAAGGCACGTCTTAAAGACCGGGATATACTACAGCAAGAATAAGAAGGATGAAGAGACCGGCAGCGACAACGGTGGCCTGTGGGGCGCTTCGGGTCATGGTACGTCCCAGTGGAACGGCACAACCGGCAGTGAATACGGCAACTATTTAGTCCGGGGCATCAACTGGGGCTACGGCGAAAACGTGCGCAATGGTAAAGCCCAGGCTCGCTGGAGCGACCTGGAGTTCTACGTTGGCGATAGCTGGAAAGCCCGCCCGCGCTTGACCTTGGAATATGGAGTACGCTGGTCGTTCACACCTCCCGTATACGACGCTGCGAACAATTACTCGAGCTTCCGTCCCGATCTCTATGTGGCCTCGCTCGGGAGCGCGGCTTGCAATGGTATCCTTCTGCCCGCCGGTTCTGTAAACAAATGTCCTCCGGGTTCCGGCGGCACGATTGGGACGAATCGCTCGTTGGCACCAAGCAATTATCACCTGATTGCCCCGCGTCTCGGATTCGCTTGGGACGTCTTCGGCACGGGCAAATTCGCTCTGCGCGGCGGTGTCGGGCAGTTCTTCTCCCGTGATCCAGTGGGTATTCTTGTGAGGGTTGAATCAACCAACGCTCCCACAGCGATCGCTCCGGGTGGCGAGCGGCAACTCGACGGCAACTTGACTCCGTACAAGGCTCCCACAGCAACAGACCCGGGCAATCCAACCGGCGTATTGTTTGATTGGGGATCCGGCGGCGGTCCCAAACAAGGCCTAGAAAACAACAACCTTGTTGCGAATAACTGGCAATGGAACCTCACAACAGAAACGCAGCTGTGGAGGAACTCGAAGCTGGAAGTCGGCTGGGTGGCCCTGCGCGGCATCCATCTGCAATCGTCTGAATTTCTCAACGAAGTTAAGCCCGCGGACCGCCTTACCTACATCAACGATGGGCTGGCGGGCAACACGGGCGCGTCAGGTCAAAGCGGTCTGCTGCCCTTTACGAGCGCACTCCCTTCTTTGACCCAGTGGAATCATCGAGGGGATTCGATCTATCACTCGTTGCAGGCGACATTCCAGACCAGGATTTCGCATAACTCGCAATTTCAATCGAGCTACACATGGTCGAAGAATATTGGCGACACCACCCTTGCTTACGTGGATACCAACACCGGCATAGTCGATAGGTATAATCCAAGGGCTGGTCGCGGCCCGACGGATTTCGATCGCCGCCACATCTTCAATACCAGCCTTATTTATAATCTGCCCGCCTTGGAACATCAGAAAGCCTTTGTAAAGGGGTTCGCGGGTGGTTGGGAAGCCAGCACAATCATGAATTTCTTCAGCGGCGCAGCATTGAGGATCTTCGAGAGCGGCTTGAATGCTGCCTGCGACCTCGACGTTGTTCAAAATTCGTCGGGGACCACCAATGACTGTTCGGCGACTGGCAAGTTCGGCTTCTTTGGCGGCAATCCCTGGGGTATCGGCAATGCCGCTAGGTACGCCTCCGCTCCCAACCGCGACTTCAGTCAGCCATGCCATATCTCCAGCGCTGATCGGACGGCGTGGCTAAATCCTAAGGCCTACACTTACAACGGCTTCCATCTGGGTGGGTATCCCAACGCCGGACCTGGCGTATGCACGGGGCCAGGAGTAGCGGACGTGGATTTCTCTGTCGACAAGAACTGGAATCTACCGTTCCACAACACAGTGTTCGGCGAGAAATCCAAAATTCAGTTCCGCCTGGAGTTCTTCAACCTCATGAATCATCCCATGTTCCGAAATACAAACACGAACTTCAACACTAACGGAGGAATAATTCAGAACGGCACGTATTCTTGTGCGGCCAACGGAGTTGCAGGCGCCACTTCCTGTTCCGTGGGCAACACCCTCTTTGGCGTGGCCAACACTCCGAGCAACATCGGCAACCGGGAGATTCAGTACGCTCTCAAGGTCATCTTCTAAAACCTGACCACTGCAAGAGTTAGTTTGGCGGGGCTTGACAACAGTCAGGCCCCGCCTTTCTACTTAGTATGTTCGATTGAGGCTTCCGTGAACCATCACCGTTACCAGTGCGTCTTGAATCTCAGGCGCTTCGCTGTTGCTATTCTTCCGATTTTCCTCTTCTTTCTGCCTCTGGCCGGAACAGCGCAGGAGAAACCCAAGCCAAAACCAACTGCGCCGCACAAACAGAACCAGAAGCAGCCCGGGCCCGGGCCCCAATCAGCAAAGGATCCCGTCGAGGAACACTACCACGCGGCAGAGACATTTCAATTGGCAGGTGACCTAAAGTCCGCTGAGGGTGAGTATCGCCAAGTCATTTCGCTTTCCCTTCAGCGGTTGGCGGCCATTCGCGCCCTTGCGCAAGACGACCAACAAGCGCTTATCTTCCTCCAAGCCGCCACTGCGG
>Ga0209648_10000323_pt1 | contig 35612 bp, 23 predicted proteins | sample GraSoi2013_115cm_FD_185830 | JGI IMG/M metagenome (GOLD analysis project Ga0209648, IMG submission 185830) | Grasslands soil microbial communities from the Angelo Coastal Reserve, California, USA - Sample 9_17_2013_115cm (SPAdes) (version 2) | ecosystem: Environmental > Terrestrial > Soil >...
TTCTTCGCCTTCCTGCGCAATCTCACCACCGACGGCTTCTACACCAGCAAAATCGGCATCGCCGACCTTCAATATATGGGGAACACCGCGCTCCACGAATTCCCCGGCTGCCCCCCGCCGCCGGAATCCTGATCTGTAGTTGTAGGGCCCGCCTTCCCAGGCGGGCCACTCTTCGTCCCGCGCTGCTCTCCCCGGAGAGACCGAATCGGGCCTCTCGGTGGCGACCATTGCGGTGTCGGAGCATGGAGCTTATCGCGTTGATGCGTTTGCTCCGGATTGCCCAATAGCAATTCACCAGTCAATTTTGTCCGGGAAGAATTCGGAGACGAGCTCTCGATAGTAAGGAAGGATTTCCTTTGTGTTCGGGCGCTCGCGGCCTTTCGAGTATAGATCGTAGGGATTGAACTTCCGCACCCACTCGAACATAGCCTCGTCGTGCTCATTCATCATCTGCCGGTAAGCGCCATGCCGGTGCGCCGCGTAGAACGAATGATACCGGAGCATACACTGGGCTTCTTCTGGCAGATATTTCTCCGTCACGCGATAGATGTATTCGTCGTGTCCAAAGGACAGGTGAACGCTATCGAGCCCGCAGTTCGGCTCGTAGATCCCATATTGCGTCTGATACTCGGACTTGTCGCTATCTGGATTTGCGGCAAAGAATTCCGGGAAAACGACCTGATCCGAATAGGCGCAGCCGACGGGAAACGTATCGCCCACCACGGCCCATTGTGGTTCCCCATATAGACAGAGCACCTTGCCAAGATCGTGCAAAAAGCCTGCGAGAATGAACCACCGCGGATGACCATCCTTGCGAATCGCTTCCGCGGTCTGCAGCAGGTGCTCGATCTGCGTCACATCGGTATCGGGATCGCTATCGTCAACTAAAGTGTTCAGGTACTCGGCCATTTCCCAGATGCTCTTCTTCCCTCGGTTCAGGCCGCAGTATTCGGCTTTCTTCTTCAGGACGAAATCCAGTGTCTGGTACTTGTGGTTTTGCCGGTAGAACTCCGTCACCGTGGGGTCGGCATCGGCCTTATAGTTCCGGAACTCCTCTTCCGACTTGCCCTGACGGTAGCGGGTCGCGACAAAATCATCCCACTGATCCAGTTCTTTCAGCGGCGCCTGCTCTTCTTCCAGAGGCGCCCGATCTTCTTTCAGATGCGAATGTTCCTCGGTCTGTTTCATAGCCATACTCCGGGTCCGATTATCAGCCGTTGCCCTTCGTTGCACAATAGGGTTTTTCCCCCAGCCAGCCACGTCCAGCGCCCGTACTCAACTCCGCATAGTTACATAATCGTCTACAGGCGAGGCGGGTGGCTGACTCTCGTTCCGCTTGAACCCTCCCGGGTGTCCCAGACGCGGTTTTGAATTCTCCTTCTATCGCTGAGTCGACGGCTGTAGGACACCCCTACGCTGCGAACAGAGTGAGCCTAAAGCGACGGCCATGACGGCCGCCTTGTGTTCCGCAGGAAGTGAGAATCACCTGCTCTCAATCTCGAGTCCTGCGATACCCTCAAAATACTTCCGGTTGTTGGTTAAGAGTGTCAAATGGTGGCGCAATGCAGTGCCGCAATGAGAAGATCGAAGTCGCCTATAGTCTGTCCACGTTTACGCATGGACCCACGAAGCTGCCCGAATCGTTTGCAAATTTCCTGACCAAGACCGAGGACGTCCACGCCCGAGAGAAACCCCTCAAGCGTCTCTTGACTTCGTTTTGGATCTCGTGAAAAGAATGCGCCTTCCCACAGCTCGGCGGCGGAAACCACGCTTAAGCCCAGCCCGCGAGGCTAAAGTTCCTTGAGGCGCCGAGTGATATGCATGACTCCGTTGAAATGATCGATTACCCAATCCGTATCAATGAGGAAAGAAAGCGACTTCATAGCCGCGGTTCAGTTCGCGTCGCGATCAAGCGGCTGTCATAGATTTCCCGCTTCAGTTCGTCGGCATCAACTACACCCGCCCAACCGCCGGCAGTGCGGTCCAGCCAATCTCCCGCTGACTCGGGACGTGAAGAGACAATTGTGATTGTAACTTCGTCGCCCTCTCTCAGTTCCACAGCTTCCAAGGGCTTTAAAGTGCCTTGAGAAAATCGCGCTCTTATAGTCGACCCCATATCTTCCTTACCCTGCACAGCCTGCTATGCTCGATGCGGATTCCTATGCAAATTTGATTGTAGCAGTTATGTCGTGTTTTTCTAGCCCGCCGCTTCCTGCTGCCACCTTTGCACGAAATCGCCGTCCCCCGCGCTACGCGAAACGGTCCCTCGGACAATCCCGCCCCCGCCACCGTCCCCGTCACCTTCATAAATTTCCTTCTCAGCCGCTCATACTTACGTACACCACTCCCTTTTGCACCCGCTCGCATTCCTCCCGGAATCTTCCCTCAGGCCAACCCCGTTTTGCTCGATTCGTTTTCGGCTGCGGGTCAGTTTCCAAGTACGCCGTGATTCTGGAACAATCGAACAAAACGTCCCGAATAGGCACACCGGGTTTACCCGCTAAACCTCCCTTACCACTTGGTTGTCGTTCCCAATGCCCATCTCTTATTGGAATGTACCTGGGTCCAGTTGCGATTGCCGTTTAGTGACCTCTCTTTTCAAGTTCTCGCTCGACTGTGGTAAAAGAGCTTCCGGTGACTCGACCGGAAACAACCCATGTAGTGCGTGCCATCGGCCGCTGGAGCCTGGCAGCCCTAATGGTCAACATCATTATCGGCAGCGGCATTTTCGGGCTGCCGTCCAAAGTGGCATCAATCACAGGGCGACAGAGCCCGATGGCCTTCCTAATCGCGGCTGCTGGAATCGCCGTGATCGCCGCTTGCTTCGCCGAAGTTGCCTCCCGCTTTAGAGAAAGCGGGGGGCCCTACCTTTACACCAGGGTCGCATTCGGCCGCTTCATCGGATTACAGACCGGATGGCTGAACTGGCTGTCGCGATTGGCAGGGTCGGCAGCCAACGCCAATCTGTTCACCGTGTATCTGGCTGAATTTTGGCCGCGTATGAAGGAACCCCTCCCGCGTGTTGCCGCCATTACGCTTCTACTGGCGGTGCTCACTGCAATTAATGTCCGTGGGGTGAAAATGGGCACGGGTGTCAGCAATTTCCTTACGGTAAGCAAGCTGATACCGCTGACCGTCTTCGTCCTCGGCGGATGCATGTATCTTCTCCTGCGTGGAAGCCCCGTGCCTATGGTTCCCGAGTCACATGACATCGATACGTGGCTGAATTCCGTCCTGCTGGTTGTTTTCGCCTACGTAGGATTTGAGGCCGCTCTGATTCCTGCCGGTGAGGCGAAGAGTGCGGATCGGGATGCGCCCATCGCAATCTTGGCTGCGCTGGGTATCTGCACACCGATCTACGTCCTTGTTCAATTCGTGGTCGTACAGACCCTCACAAACCCCGCCGAGAGTGATCATCCACTTGCTGCAGCCGCCCGCATTTTTGGCGGTGCTGTTCTCGCCAAAATGATTGCATTCGGGGTTTTGCTTTCGGTTGCGGGCTTTCTCGCCGCAGCGATGATTGTGACTCCGAGAATCGTATTTGCCTTCGCCGAGCAGGGAGACTTCCCGCGCTGGTTTGCGGCCGTGCACCCCCGCTATAAGACTCCGCATGTCTCCATCCTCGCGTACGCGGTCCTGGTCTGGGCGCTGGCAATGCTGGGCACGTTCAGCTGGAACGCGAAGCTTACCGCTGTTTCCCGCCTGATCACCTACGCGCTCACCTGCGGAGCACTTCCAGCTCTGAGATGGAAGAACCACCCTGGACTGGCGAAATTCCGCTTGCCCCTAGGGACGCTTCTCGCCGTCATTGGCATTGGCTTCTGCGGGGTCTTGCTGAGCCGTATCGGTAGAGTAGAACTCCTTGTGCTAGGCGTGACGCTTGCGATTGCATTGCTGAATTGGATTCTTGTGCGGCGCCGGCCTTACAAAGATGTTGATAAGATCGCTGACGCCGCTCAATTGCTGATTGTTCCAGCCGAGTCAGCGGCCCAGCTCGACTCAGTTCGCAAACTTCTGCTCGAATATTGGAGGACCCGCAATCTTAGTCTTTCCGTTTTCAACTTTGACCACGAACTCGCGGGGCTTCCCGGAGACTATGCTGCCCCGTTCGGCAGATTGTTATTGGCTTCGTGCAACGGTGAGGCCGCGGGATGCGTGGCCCTGCGTAGGCTCGAACCGGAAATCTGCGAAATGAAGCGTTTGTATCTGCGACACAAATTTCGAGGTCGAGGGTTTGGGCGCGCTTTGATAGTAGCTATCATGGCCGCGGCACGCGAGATGGGCTACCGTAAGATGCGTCTAGATACAATCGGCCCCAGCATGCGGGAGGCAGTCGTGTTGTATCGCCGCTTGGGATTTCGCGAGATCGCGCCATATCGTGACAATCCGATTGAAGGCGTGAGGTATTTCGAACTAGAGTTGTGATGCGGCGGGTGACTGCCAAACGATCTGTCTAGACGCCTTTGGGTGGCACATCCATTCTGCGGGTTTTGCCTCGCCCGAACCGCCCGACAACTCCCCTCAGCGCAGCAACGTCTCATATCCCGCTTGCGCAAAGTGCTGGTCATGCGTCAACGCCGCTTGAATCTGTTCCGCTTCCATCACCTGAAAGCTCGCGCAATCGGTCAGGCTCCAACTCTTATCCGCCGCTTGCTTGTAACGCCGCAGCGCGCTCTCAAATTGTTCCGATGTCTGCGGAACGATCCTTAAGTTCCGGTCGTTACGGAGTTTCAGCACCATGCCGGCCACCGTCCGGCGGAATGGACTATCGCTGAAACTGTTCAGCAGCTCCCCCAGCACCATTTCCGTGGTTACGAGCCTCACCGAAAAAAGCTGCTGAGTTATCTTTATGACCTTCTGATGAATCTGGTCCCTCGGATTCACCAAGCCGATCCAGTAGCTGGTGTCGGCGAAGATTTGCTTCATTTTCCGGTCTTCTTGCTGCCATAAAGGTAGTGATCAACATTTATTGACAAATCGTCTGGGACTCGATCCCATTCGTCTTCGGGCACTTCCTTTGTCGCCGCCGAAGCGATCTCCAGAATCGAGCCTAACCCCTCCCCTCTCTCCAATGACTCCTCTTCCTCGTTTGTCCTCATGTCCGGCTGCTCCCTGGTGTAACGCGTCTCAAATCCTAGTCTCCGCAATATCTCGACGGCCTGGTGGGAGTTGGTCGGGTCATTCGGAGGAACACCCGCGGCCTCAAGAACAAGCGGGCGCGCAGGAAGCTCTCTTTCACCCACAATCACCGTCCATTTCGCCCCCTTTCTCGTCCAGCGGAAATTATTGGCGGCGCGAACAACCTCCGCTCGTGTCAGTTCCCTTGGACTTCGCATAGAACTCCTCCACATTCATCGTATACAACTTATTATTCATCATCAACAACTAATTGGCCTGGCGCCCTACTTGGGACGGGTGACCGACCCTCGTTCCGCTCGAAGGCTCCAAGGTTGGCCCCGCCGTTTATGCGTTCTTTCTGCGTCCCGCACGCCTCGCCGGGCAGAAAGGATGGCAACTGCCTCCCTCGCGCTCCGGCCTTGTCGGAGGGCTGCCTTTCGCTAGTCTCTTGTTCTTGTGAACTTGACTCGGACCTCATTGCAGGCTCGTTTCTCTCTGATTTCTATTCGCGCCTTCCTCATCCTCCACTAACAACTCTTCTCCTCCGCCCCTAACCGCTGCCCAGCCAATCACTTCCAAAATTTCCATAACTTTATCTTGACAAGTACGGTACTGGTATGTTAACACGAGTCGTGATGGTCAGCCGTACATCTCGCCGAACTCTCTGTGGCCTCCGCCCAAGCTCCCATTCCCGTTTTGGGTCTCACCCCAACTTGATCGCAGAGAAAATCGCCCCTTTCTTTTCAAGCACTTATGTGGAGCCCATTTTGCAACCCTTTTATTTTCACATTCATGCATGTAATGGGGGTGTGTCCCCCCCCTCCTCAACGTTCGGACGTTCAAATCTGCAAATCGAAGCTCAACTGCAGTTGTGGAGCGGAGATCCCGATCCGGTCGGGACGTTTCGACGTGTTTCCGATCTATCCCCTTTTTTTTCACATTCATGCGCACTCTTTTGCGGTTTTTTGCACTCTGAAAAAACTCAAGCCTTTTCATTTCAAGCGTTTCCGCACTCTTTGCCAAAAATACCGGGGGTGGGGGTACCCCCCCCTCTCTCGAAGAGGAACAAAATGAAACCACGGACTGCCAATTCCGCGTTCTATCCGTTCGTCGCACCCATCGCACTTCCGGCGGTCGTCAGGCCCTTTCGGTTGGGATGGCGGGAGGGAAGGAGCGAGCGCGCGAAAAAATCATTGGATGGGCTGCAGGGAAGTGACGGGATGCAACTCGTTCCAGCCATGATCGGCGTCGTGGACGTAGGCACCGGAGACTGCATAACGCCGGCCGATCTCCGTTTGAAAATAGGGGCCGTCATATCCGCCGCAGGGTTCTGCCGCGTCGGGCTGCCTTACTTTGTGCTGGCAGATTGGTTCGAGGACCAGATCGCCACCTTGTCTTGAGATGTTCTTCTCGTTCAGGAGCGATGCAAACGGCTGATCCAGGCGAAACAAGATGTGGACGTCGCCGTCGGCTTCCTTGCGGATCTCTTCGACGGTGCCGGTTACCGAAATGCACGGGGCCAAAACGCGGAGGCGGCCGGGATTGTAGACGTGTTGCCAGAGACTTTGATCGCACTGAGCAGCGGTTATTTGTGACGGCTCTTGGCCGCCGGTGGATTGCGGAGATTGCGACCGCCAATAAGCCAGGAGAGCGCAGGCGCCGAAAACTAAAAATAGTGTGATGGCTCGCGCTTGTTTCATCCCGGGGACAAAGTGAGTTTAGCACGGCAAGCGCGCGATGTTGGTCGATACAGGGAAGAGGGGCGCGATAATATCGCGCCCCGAGCGGGAGATCACGGACTCAGGATTTGATTTGGTTGGAGGAGGCGTCCCAGGTGACGGCGGCTTTGCGGAAATAGGATTCGTTGGCCATGTGGCAGGCCAGAGCGGCGTTGTGGCCGAAGACGGCGTCTTCGGTGACTTGCTGATGGCTTCGCACGCCCTGGAAGAATCTCCAGAGGTGCGGTTTTTCCTCGTCCCAGGAAGCGCCGCGATACGTGAAGCCTTCTTTAACAGGCTCCTTGCCGGGCTTGGGATCGTGCTCCTCGTGCCACTTTTTTAGATAGGCTTCGCGCATCGCTCGCGGATAGCCGGAGGTGTAATAGCTGGGAGATTCGTCTTCGCCGGATTGCGGAGAGTAGGTGATGGCGGTTTCCGTGACTTCGAGAATGCCCTTGGAGCCCTGGAAGCGGTAAACTTCCGGCGTATCGCAGCCGAGATTGAGGCGGAGATAAACGGGGGCGCGGCCGTAGTCGAAAAGCGTGCAGTGAACGTCGGGCATGTTGCGGCCATCCTTGAAGCGCAGGATGTCGCCAAGGGCCATGGCGCGCTTGGGCGGGTCGTTCCAGCCGAGCATGAAGTTCATGCCGCTGACGAGATGAACGAGAAGGTCTCCGGCGAGGCCCGTGCCATATTCCTTCCAGCAGCGCCAGCGCGCGAAGATATTGGGATTGAAAGGAACTTTGGGCACGGTGCCTTGCCAGGTGTCCCAATCGAGATTTTCGGGAGAAAGATCGGGCGGCGGCGGATACTCCCAGGCGCCGGTGGGATCGTTGCGGCCGAGCGAGCCCTCGACGAGAGTGAGCGTGCCGATAATGCCGCTGGCGAGAAGCTCTTTGGCTTTGGCGCAGATAACGGAGCTGACGCGCTGCGAACCGATCTGCACGACGCGGCCGGTTCTCTGCGCGGCGGCGACCATGGCTACACCATCGGCGGCGGAATGGGACATGGGCTTTTCGCAGTAGATGTCTTTTCCGGCGTTGACGGCGTCGACGACGACTTGCTTGTGCCAATGGTCGGGAACGGCGGCGATGAGGCAGTCGATTTCTTTGTTGTCGAGGAGATCTTTGTAGCGGCGCGTGGTGGGAATGTTCTTGCCGACAATTTCCTGGGCGAGAGTGTGGCGGCCGTCGTAGAGGTCGCAAGCGGCGACGCATTCGACGCCGGGCAATTGGATGGCCTCGCGAAGCAAGCCGGAGCCCTGCATGCCGATGCCGATTATGCCGAAGCGCAGGCGATCGCTCGGCGCGGTCGTTTGCAGTGGTAAAGGAATATGCTCCGGCTCGAGAAAAATGGCCGGGGAAGCGGCGAGTGCGCCAGCGGCGCCGGCGGTGCGATGGAGAAATTGGCGGCGGGATAAATCTTTTTTCATGGCGCGCTCCTTGAGAAAGGTGAAAGTCGAAAGTTAAAAGTTCAAAAAAACAGAGATCAGCAATCAAAGATCAGAACAAAAGACATCGAGCCCGGAACTCTGAACCGAAAACCGAGAAATCGAAATTATTTCAGCGGCTGGACGCTGACTTCCTTGAAAAAGACGATGTCGTTGTCGCTGTGATTTTGCAGGCCGATGTAGCCCTCGATGGGGCGAGGGCCATGCTGCGGCTCGAAATTGAATTTGCGCTCGGGGACGGGCTGGCCCTCGGTGTAGTCGGTGACGGTGACATCGTTGAGGACCACGATGGTGCGCGGGCCATCGAGCGTAATGACCATGGTGTTCCACTCGGGACCGGGCTTGCCGGGTTTGGCGAGCGGCTTGGTGAGCGAATAGAGAGTGCCGGTGATGTGATACTCGTCTTCGTTGGATGTTTCGGGATGGTTGTCAATCTGGACTTCGTAGCCGTAGTGAACGGGCATCCATTCCTCGCGCGGCTCTAGGGGGATTCGAATGAAGACGCCGGAATTATCGTTGAAGTCGCGCATCTTGTAGACCACACGGATGCGGCAATTGCCGAGCTTGCCGCCCGTCCAATAGAGGAGGCCCATGCCGCCGTGCGTTCGAATGAGTCCGTCCTCGACAGTCATGTTGCCGGGGCCGACGTGTTTCCAGCCGGCGAGATCCTTGCCGTTGAAGAGCGGCTTCCAGGCTGGAGTTTGCGGTTGTGCGGCAGCAAATGCGAACAGACTTGAGACGGCAGCGAGCGTCAGCACGGTTAACCGTTTTCGCGGAGTCATGGCGAGTTGCTCCTCAGAGAAATCGAGCCAAGCTAGGGGCACAGCGGTGCTGCGCCCCTACAATGGAAAATCAAAATTGCAAGGTGTGAAGATAGTCGTAACTGATTTTTATGTCGTCGAAGGCTGATTTGGGGTAGTCGTTTTCGACGAAGTAGTGCTTGATGCCCGCTTGCGCTGAGTGCGCGAAAAGATTTTTCCAGTCGATGGAGCCTTGGCCGACGTCAGCCATGCGGCCACCAAATTTGACGGACTGGCCCATCGCTCCCTGGTAAGCGCTCGGCGTAGAGGCATCCTTCACCCAGTCCTTTACGTGAACGAGCGGGAAACGGCCGGGATACTTTGCGAAATATGCCAGAGGATCCTTGCCGGCGACGCTGATCCAGCAGAGGTCCATTTCCATTTTGACGAGTTTGGGATCTGTTTCGTCGAGAAGGAAATCGTATGGGAGTTTGCCGCCGAGCGACTGGGCGGGATCGAATTCGAATGAATGATTGTGGTAGCCGAACTGGATGCCGGCCTTTTTGCTGGCTTCGCCGGCGCGATTGAAGAGGTCAGCGGCGCGCCTCCAGCCACCGGGCTCGGCGCGCTGTTTTTCGTCGATCCACGGGCAAATGACGTAGCTGTGGCCGACGATTTTCGCGGCTTCGAGAGTCTCCGGCCACTTTTTCTCGACAACGTCGTAGTCCACGTGGCAGGAAGGCGAGGCCAAGCCATTCTTGTCGAGGGTCGCGCGGACGTCCTTCGGAGAATGGTCGAAGTAGCCGGCGAATTCGACTTCCTTGTAGCCGGTGGCAGCGACTTTCGCGATGGTGCCTTCGAAGTCGGTTTTCATAGCGTCGCGCACGGTGTAAAGCTGGAGGCCGACGCGGTCAATGTGATGTGTGTCCGCTCCCCAGGAAGGCTTGGCGGCGGTTGCGAGAGTTGCTGCTATGGAAGTGCCGATAAATGTGCGTCGATTCATGGGCGGCATTTTACTCCTTCCGGAAGGAAAGGGAACAGAGATTCCGCGAATATAAGAAGGGCGACGCTTTTTTGATACGCCGCCCTTCTGGCCGGTGCCGTGATTAGAATTAGAACCGCAGACGGAGCTGCATCCGGCGGCGCTCATGGTGCGTGTTGGTAAGGTGCAGGAATTTGCTGGGACCAAAGCCTGAGTTGATGGCATTGAACTAAAGTGCGAGCGGTCACGTAAAGGCCGCCCTTGTTGGCAAGGAGGCGTGACCTCTCGGAGAAGATGTAGAGTGCAGTGGCGTCACGCGAGAGCGCGGGCTACTCACGCCCGGCATCCTCATCGGGTGATCTACGAATCGGCTCGGGAACCTTGACGCCAATCAGACCGGCGCGAGAGATCGCCAATTGGATCAGAAAGTTCATCTTAGACTCTTCGACGAAGCGATTTACAAAGCGCAGCGCATCGTCAGCTCCGATTGCGACCACCGCCGCGAGGTCCGCGATCATAAAATTGTCCGGGAGGATCCGGCCGCCCGGGAGCTGAGGTAAGAAAGCCAGCTCCGCAGACCGGCTACCGGCGAAAGCGTCCACTTGTCCGGCCTTCAACGCAGCAAGCGCTTGGGGTACGGTATCGAATTGCACTAGGATCGCAGAGGTCAGGTGCGCGGTCAGGAAAATGTCCGGTGAATTGCCGCGTGCGACAGAGATGCGAACTCCGGGCCGGTCTGCATCCGCCACGGCCAGGATGGTAGAGGCCGCAGGAACGAGGTAGGTGTTCTCTACGCCAAGATGGGGATGCGCGTAAGCGAAGATCTGCGGCCCGAATTGCGGGTCGAAGGAGAAGCCGAGTCGAAATTCGCCATTGGCAAACCCCTGGGTCATCGGCGGGATTCCCGGATAACCCACAAACTTAACCTCGACACCCAGGCGCCGGGCCAGAATGCAGCCCAGATCGATGGCCGCTCCGTGCAGCTGGCCGATAGCATCAAGCTGCGCGTTGTTTGGATTCCCATAGTTGACCCCGATTATCAGCCTCTGGTCCGGCGTCAACTGGTCGAAGACCCCCTCATCAATCCCGCGTGCTGGGAGGAAGCTTTGGAGCGTGCACTCCGGATTGTGCGGCAGGGGCGAATCCACGTCATGGTCTTGCGCGAATGCAGGTATTGCCAGGGAACTAACAAACAATGCGCACATGCCGTGCCGGATACACCTCATCAGATTCTTGCTTCTTTTGGTTAAAATCATGTGATTGTCTCCTTTCGCGAATTGTGGGAAACAGCGCGCAAGTGTTGTGGCAGAGGACGGGAATTGTCCATAGTTCAAGCATTGGACGTTTCTCACGCCTTAAATCCCTTTGGAGCAGGAGGTTACGACCAGAGCTTAGACACCTAGAGGTATTAGAATTTCAGTTAAGTGAGGTAGACTTGAAGCCGAAACCGAGGAATCTGTGCCCGCTCCGCCTTCGTCTCGCGTGTTGCGTTTCGGCATCTTTGAAATGGATCTGCTGAACCGCGAACTGCGGAGGCGCGGAATACGAGTTAAGCTTCAGGACCAGCCTTTTCAGATCCTGTCGGCGTTGCTGGAGCATCCAGGACAAATCGTCACCCGCGAGGACTTGCGTAAGACGCTCTGGCCAGGCGACACCTTCGTAGACTTCAACAACAGCGTAAACGCTGCCGTAAATCGCCTCCGAGAAACGCTCGGCGACTCGGCAGAGAACCCCCGATTTGTCGAAACGGTACCGCGGCATGGGTATCGGTTTATTGCACCGGTGACGGAAAACGGCACCAGCGGAAGCGTTGCGATTCGAGCGCCGGGCGCTTCCGAGATTTCGCTGGAAAAGGAGGCTCAGCCTCGGGCCGCGCGTCGAACGTTTCGCCGCTGGCTGAACGCGGTCCTCGCGGGCGCGGTACTGTTAATAGCCGGTGCAAGCATTTGGAGACTGCATAGATGGCGCGCTCAAATCGCGGAAGAGGTTCCCCAAATTAGGTCGATCGTTGTGTTGCCCCTGCAAAACGTAAGCGGTGATCCATCTCGACAGTATTTTGTCGATGGGATTGCGGAAGAACTCACCAATGGGCTGGCGCAGCTGGGGTCCCTGCGGGTGGTTTCGTTCACTTCTGCGATGCACTATAAAGAGACGAAGAAGGCCGCGCCAGAGATTGGTCGAGATTTGAACGTGGATGCTGTCATGGAAGGGGCTGTCATACAATCCGGCCAGCGGTTCCGGATCTCTGCACAACTCATTTATGCTCCGACCGACCGTCACCTGTGGGGGCGAAACTACGAGGGTGATCTGAAGGACATCTCGGCGTTGGAAAACGAAATCTCCACCGATATCGCACGGCAGATTCGAGCGAGCCTCAGGGCGCAGGATCGAGCCAGCTTTGTGCGAACGCAAGTCACCGAGCCGGAGGCGTTTGACCTTTATCTGCATGCGCGCTTCTATTCCAACCATGTCAACAAGGGGGACACGGAGACGGCAATAAAGATGCTGGAAAAAGCTGTCGCGATCGATCCGGGGTTCGCGAAGGCTTATGCTGAACTGGCGCGCGCGTACCGGCAGGAAGCGTTTTACTTCGTTCCCGAAGATACGCAGTGGCAGGAGCGCGCTTTTGTGAGCGTCGAGAAGGCACTGTCGCTCGATCCATATCTGGCGGAGGCCCACGTTGCCCGCGGATTTCTGCTGTGGACGCACTACCAGCGCTTCGATCATCAGGGAGCCGTCCAGGAATACCGGCGTGCACTCGAGTTGAATCCCAACCTGGATGAAGCTCACCATCAACTGGGGAACGTTTTGGTACATGTCGGACTTTTCGACAAGGGCATCGAAGAGTTGAACAAAGCAATCGCGCTCAACCCGAGCAATGCGTTGGCGCAGTTTCATGTTGGTGTCGCGCTTGAATACCGCGGAGATTATGAGCAGGCACTGACAGTATTCGAACGTATAAAGGGATTCGCAAACCCCTCGCTATGGGCTTATGAGAAGGCTTCGACACTTTTTCGGCTCGGCAGAAGAGATGAAGCGGCCGCGGTTGTCAAAGAATTCCTGAAGGCGCGCCCTGAAGATGACGGTGGCCTCTTGACGAGCACGAAGGCTCTCATCGACGCGGCTGCGAATCAGACTGCAAACGCCCTGGAAAGTTTGTCTGCTGCCAAGACGGCGAACGGCAAGGGCTTTATCCACTCTCATCATACCGCATACGACATCGGTGCGACGTACGCCTTAATGAATCAACCACAAACGGCAGTGACGTGGCTGCGGGCCGCCGCGGAAGACGGCTTCCCGTGCTACCCGCTGTTCGAGCACGACTCAAATCTGGACAACCTGAGAAAGAACCCGCAATTCCTGAGTTTCATGACAGAACAAAAGAAGCAGTGGGAGTACTTCAGGGCGCATATGTAAGATCCACAATTCGACTCGCCCAGAAGCCCGTTCATGCAACACCAATGGGTGGGGGTTGCCAGGGGCCGCGGGCCTGCTCGATGGCTTCCGCGACGGCCAGGACCAGTTCGTCTTCAAACGGCCGGCCAATCACCTGCACACCGATGGGCAGCCCTTCGTTCGAAATGCCGACTGGGACGGACGCGCCGGGAAAGCCGGTCAAGTTCAGCCATTGCGAAAACCGCATGGTATCGCGGTAACCCGTGCCGGGGACATAATTTCCCTGGCCGTGACGAAACGCGGGACTCGTGGAGACGGGCGAGAGCAGAACCGGCGTGTCCTGCATCTGGCGCAGAATCCCGGCGCGGAGAAGATCCCGGTCCGCGCAGACCTTCATGAATTTATCGAGGGTAATTGAATTTCCAGAGGTTGCGGAAGAAAGATACTCGCGCAACATCGGGCTGATTTGATCTTCGTGGCCAGCGACGCTGTGGCGGATCAAATCGCCGATCACCGGGCCGAAGAACAACCACCACAGATCAAGCGCACGGTCGAGTCCATCCAGCCGGAAGGGTTCGACGGTGAAGCCGCGCTCGCCGAGTGATTTTGCGGCGCGCTCGACGGCGGCGCGCGTCTCGGGAGTCGCCACACCAAGAGCGTCGCTCCCCATAATTCCGATGCGCATGCCGCGCAACTCGCCCTCTCGGTACGCGCGCAATGGAACGGGAGCGGAGAGCGCATCGCCTGCGTCCGGTCCAGCCATCACTTCGAAAAGCGAGCGCACATCCGCGATGGTGCGGGCCATGGGACCGACAACGCCGATCCAGGAAAAAGCGCCGGTGCCCGGCGGAAAATGTCCCGTGGCAGGAACGCGGCCGGGCGTGGGCTTCAATCCGCAAATTCCACAAAAATGCGCGGGCACGCGAATGGAGCCGCCGCCATCGCTGCCAACTCCGCCCACCGAGCATCCTGCGGCAATGGCTGCTGCTTCACCGCCGCTCGAGCCACCCGCAGAGTGCGTCAAATCCCACGGGTTGCTCGTTTTTCCGGTGACCAGGTTGTCGGTTTCATAGGCCATCAAAAATTCGGGAGTGTTCGTATTTCCGAGGAGGATGGCGCCTGCGGCTTTCAATCGCGAAACAAGGGGAGCGTCCTGATTGGCGACATAGCCTTTGCGGAGCAGAGAACCGGCGGGACAGGGCCAACCGGCGACGTCGATGCAACTCTTGATGGTGAGTGGAACGCCATGGAGAGGTCCGAGTTGCGCGCCGCGCAAAACGGAACTTTCCGCCGCGCGCGCCTGCCGGCGGGTGCACTCGGAGTCCAGATGGACGAACGCATTTAGTTTCGGCTGCAGCGCCTCGATGCGTTTAAGATGGAGTTCGACAATTTCGACGGGGGACACTTTCTTGGACCGAATTTCCCGTCCGATTTCCGCGAAGGTGCAGTAAGGGAACAAGCTCATGGGTTGATGCGCGAGAGTAAGCGTAGATGCGGCGCAGGTCAAGCACCGGGCAAAACGCCCAACTCGGCATGCATAAAAACGGTTGACGATGCGCAGGGCAGCCGCGAGAATTCCAATTGCGCCCGGATGGGTCGTGCGCGGAATTCGGGCATCCCGCGCGGACAGGAAAAAACTTTTCATGCGTTCAACTCATCGGCGTGCAGTGGGCGTGATTTTCGCTTGTTCAATCTTGATATGCTGTGCCGCGATATTGGTGCGTTCCAGCGCGCCTTCCGCACAGGAGAAGGCTGCGGCCACAAAGAAGTCCGGGTCATCGAGCGGCGGCGTTGCGGACCCGTATCGTTTCAATACGCTGGGAGTCGCCTACCTGAACCAGCAGCGGCCCGCGGACGCGCAAAAATATTTTGAACAAGCCCTCGCGGCCGACCCCAAATTTGCCGTGGCCCGGTTGAACCTGGGCGTTTCTCTACTCGCCCAACAGAAGCTGGAGCCCGCGCGCGCGGCGCTCGAAGCGGCAGCGCAGCAATTACCTAAGGATGCTTACGCCTGGTACAACCTCGGGCTTGCCTACAAGGACCTCGGCGAATCGGAGAAGGGTATCGCCGCTTTTCAGCACGTCACGGAAGTCGCGCCCAACGAAGCTGACGCCTATTATTTTTGCGGCTATCTGTATTCGCAGCTGCAGAAGTATGACGAAGCCATCGCGGCGTTTCAGAAGGGGCTGGCTCTAAATCCTTTTCATGCTTCGACGGAATTCGGCCTGGCGCGCGCGTTTCAGCGCAAGGGCGATGCTGCCGCGGCGCGCGAACATCTCGCGCGGTTCCAGAAAATCACGACGGAGCATCTTGGAGCGCCGTTCGGCGCGGGCTACGGCGATCAGGGGCGTTACTCACTCGCGGAGTTGCCGCTGAACTCGGTTGTCGATGTGCCGGCGGCGATTCCTGTGCGATTTGCGGCGGAGGCGAATGCGTTTGTGTCGAAGAGTGCGGGGGGAAGCCGCGTCGAGATTGGACCGAGCACCGGCGCGTGCTTCCTCGACTACGACGGCGATGGCAAGCCCGATCTTTTTCTCGTGAGCGGCGCGGCGGACGGCGCCAGCCGCTTGCTGCACGGCACAGGCAATGGAAGATTCGACGATGTGACGAAGGAAGCGGGCATCAATCTAAAGGGCAGCGGCTTCGGCTGCGCGGCGGGCGATTTTGACAATGACGGCCACACGGATCTGGCCGTTTGTTTGAGTGACGGCGTCCGGCTGCTTCGCAACAAGGGAGACGGCAAGTTCGAGGACGTGACCCAAGCGGTGGGAATCCGCAGGGAAAAAGGCTGCGTGGGCTTGACGTTCGTGGACTACGACCACGATGGCGACCTGGATCTGTACATTACATCGGCGCCCGATTCAGCTGCGCCGGGCGCGCCGCCGCACAATATTCTCTGGCGCAACAATGGCAATAGCACATTCACGGATGTGTCCGCGGATACGGCGCTCGGTTTTGCAGCCACAGGTGCTGGGGTCGTCACCACCGATTTTAACAACGACCGCGCGATTGACTTTGTTATTGCGGGCGGGCAAGCGGGAGCTTCGATCTATCTCAATCCGCGCGAAGGGAAATTCACGCCGCTTGGCGGCATCGATTTTGGCAAAGAGAAGTTGCCGCCGGCGGTGGGCGTGGTGGCCTTCGACTTCGATAAAGACGGCTGGATGGATCTGGCGTTCACGCATGCAGGCGCACCGGGCATCAGCCTGTGGCGGAATGTGGAAGGGAAGAGGCTGGAGCGTGTTCCGCTCCCCGAGCTAGGCTGGGAGAAGGGCTGGGGAATTGCCGCGCTCGACTACGATAACGACGGCTGGCTCGATCTCGTTGCCGCGGGAGAGTCGAGCAACGGAGCGGAACTCCGGTTGTTGCGAAATCTGGGGAGCGAGGGCTGGGCCGACGTTACGAAGGATGTGCACCTCGATGCGGTCAAACTGAACCAGCCGCGCGCGATTGCGGTTGCGGATATCCATGGAAATGGCGACGCGGACCTGGTTGTGACGCAACTCGGCGGCGCGCCCGTTGTTCTGCGCAATGAGGGCGGCAATCAGCACAACTGGATGAGCATCGACCTCAAGGCGCTCAATGACAACAAGAGCGGGATCGGAACGAAGGTCGAACTCTACGCCGGCACGCTGTATCAAAAGTGGGAAGTGGCCGGTGCGTCGGGCTATCTGGGGCAGAACGCCGCGCCGATTCTTGCCGGGCTCGGCTCGGAGCGCAACGCTGAAGTCGTTCGGCTGCTGTGGCCGACGGGTGTGCCACAGGACGAAATAAACCTGGCCGCAAAGAAACTGCAAAGCATCACCGAACTGGACCGGCGCGGGAGCTCTTGCCCCGTTTTGTTTTCGTGGAATGGCCGCGAGTATGAATTCATCGCGGACATGATCGGGCCGGGCGTGGTCGGCCACTGGGTCGCGCCCGGGGAAAGGGACGTTCCCGATCCCGACGAGTACTTAAAGGTGCCTGCGCGCAGCGTGAAGGCCCGGAACGGCCTGCTCAGCTTCCGCTTCATGGAGCCGATGGAAGAAACGGTGTATCTCGACCAGGTGCGGCTGGTGGCCATCGATCATCCGGCGGCGTACGAAGTTTTTCCCAATGAGCGATTCGTCAGTGCGCCGCCTTTTCCGGAGTTCCGTGTGGTCGCCAGCCGCGATGCGCATGCGCCCATCGGCGCGTGGGACGACCGCGGAAATGACGTGCTGGCGCTCATCTCCAGTCGCGACCGCCAGTACGTCACGAATTTCGAGGAGTTGCCGTTCGTGGGATTCGCGAAGCTGCACTGGATCGAACTCGACCTCGGTGAATGGGATGCGCAAAAACCATTGCGACTGATCATCGATGGCTACACCGATTACTTCACGGCGACTTCGATGTACGCCGCGGATCAGGCGGGAATCAAAGTGATTCCGCCGTATGTGGAAGCCCTCGATGCGCAAGGCAAATGGGTGCGCGTCGTGGAAGATATGGGTTTTCCGGCGGGACTCGAACGGACCATGGTTGCGGACTTGACCGGCAAGCTTCCCGCGGGAACGCGGCGGATTCGGATCGTCAACAATCTGAAAATTTATTGGGACGCGATTCGAATCGACCAAACACCGGACGCACAGGATGTGCGCGTCGCGCAAGTGCCTCTCGCAAAGGCGGCGCTCGATTTCGTCGGCTATCCGCGCGAGATCCGACTGAAGCCGGCAAGCGACACGATTTATTCGTATTCGCGCCGGAGCATGACCGGTCCTTATGCGCGCGCGGCGGGAAATTACACGCGCTACGGCGATGTGTTCGAATTGCTGCGCGCTTCCGATGATCGCTTCGTCGTTTTTGGCTCCGGCGAGGGACTGAAGCTTGATTTTGATCCGAAGGCGCTTCCGGCGCTGCCGGCTGGATGGATTCGCGATTATTTCTTCTATGCCGACGGCTTCGAAAAGGATCTCGATTTCTACGCGGCCCACGCGTTTACCGTCGAGCCGCTGCCGAGGCATTCGATGCTGCCGTATCCGTATCCCGAGGGAAAAGACTATCCGGCTGATGCGGAACATCTGGGCTACCAGTTGGAGTACAACACGCGGGCGCGTTCAGAACGCATGCCGTCGAGCCTGCGCTACCAGTATTCCTTGCCGCACTGAGACGGCGCGTTTCGTCCCACGTTACCGCCACCCACGCGCGTTCCCGCGCGCTTTTTGCGATTGCATCGCACAGCAGCAACTCATGGTTCCCATTTGCAAATGTCCGCGGGAACGCAGGTTGCAAGGTGCCGATTTTCAGGGGGTCCACAATTGAAATCTAATGAAACCAAAATTTGGATATATCCGGCCACCAGAGGTAGGATGCTCGGCGAGGAGACGCCCTTGTACACCCTGAAAACAAAGCTTTGGCAAATCGTTATTGTAGTGGCTGTTTGCACGGTCGTGGCAGTGCCGTCCGGCGCCGATGACGCCGCGTCGGGGATCGTGGATAGCCAGACGTTTTTGCGGCGAAATCTGACTCCCGCCGGTCCGCCTGCGAGCGCTTCCGCCGCAGCCGTCGAGAAGCTGCTCGGCCAGATGACACTCAAGGAAAAAATTGGCCAGATGACGCAGCTGGAAATCGGCGTGGTCGCCGATGGACGGGGCCAGTCCATTCGAATCAATTCCGATAAATTGCACAAAGCTGTGGGCGAATACGGTGTGGGTTCGATTCTCAACGTGAATGACGAAGCTTTATCCGCGGAGAAGTGGCACGAGATTATCCGCGCTATCCAGGGAGAAGCGAAGAAATCCCGGTTGCAGCTCCCCGTGCTCTACGGCATCGATTCCATCCACGGGCCGAATTACATCATTGGCAGCACTCTTTTTCCCCAGCCGCTCGCAATGGCCGCAACGTGGAATCCGGAGCTGATGCTGCGCGGCAGCCAGATCTCCGCCGCCGAAACGCGCAAGGCGGGAATTCCATGGTCCTTTTCACCTGTGCTCGACGCCGGGCGCCAGCCGCTGTGGGCGCGCTTGTGGGAGACGCTCGGAGAGGATACTTATCTCGCGTCGGTGATGGGAGTGGCCACTGTTCGAGGTTATGAAGGCAGCGATCTTTCCAGCCCCGGCAGCGTTTCTGCTTCGCTGAAACATTATGTGGGGTACAGCTATCCAAGCACCGGCGGTGACCGCAGCCCCGCGCTCATTCCCGAAAATACTTTGCGCGAATATTTTCTTCCCACGTTTGCCGCGGCTGTGAAAGCGGGCGCTCACACGGTGATGGTGAACTCGAGCGAAGTGAACGGAATCCCCGGCCATGCCAACGGTTATCTGCTCAAGAACGTTTTGCGAGGCGAACTCGGCTTACAGGGATTTGTTGTTTCCGACTGGGCGGACATCAAGAAACTGGTCGGTGCGCACCACATCGCGGCAAATGAGAAGGAAGCCACGCGCATCGCCGTGCTTGCGGGGATCGACATGAGCATGGTGCCTAGCGATTACAGTTTCAGCGATCTGTTGCTGGGGCTGGTGCAGGAAGGGAAAGTGCCCACGAGCCGCATCGATGAAGCGGTGCGGAGGATTCTCACCGTGAAGTACCAGCTCGGGCTCTTCGACGATCCGCTGCGCGGGATCGATTCGAAAACGGTCATCGGCTCGCCGGAATCACGGCAGGTCAGCCTGGAAGCCGCGCGCGAATCCATCACGCTTCTGAAAAACGAGAACCACACGCTGCCGCTTGCCAAGACGGCGCACGTTCTCGTGACCGGGCCGGACGCCGATTCCCTGATTCCGCTGAATAACGGCTGGACTTATACGTGGCAGGGTGACCGCGCGAGCACATATCCCAAGGATCGCGCGACGATTCTCAAAGCCATTCAGGAAAAAATCGGCGCCGCCAACGTGACGTATGTTCCCGGCGCCACCTACAACAAGGAAGTTGACATCGCCAAGGCCGCGGATGAGGCTTCAAAAGCAGATGCCGTCGTGATTTGCCTTGGAGAATGGGCTTATGCGGAAACGCCGGGCAACATCGCTGATCTCACGCTACCCGACGCGCAGCTCTACCTCGCCTTGAAAATCATGGAAACGAAAAAGCCGGTCATCCTGGTGCTCACCGAGGGCCGCCCGCGCATTATCAGCCGCATTGCGGATCCTGCAAAGGCCATCGTGATGGCTTACAACCCCGGCAACGAAGGCGGGCAGGCCATAGCCGATATTCTTTTCGGCGACGTGAATCCCAGCGGCAAGCTGCCCATTACCTATCCGCGCTCGGCGAACCGACTCTTCACCTACGACCACAAAGTATTTGAAGGGGAAGATTCTGGAGAGGGGAAAATGCTGGGCACGCCGCAATTCGAATTCGGATCGGGGTTGAGCTATACGAGTTTCTCGTATGCCGATTTGCGCGTGGCTCCGGCCACGGCTACCGGGAGCCAGTCCGTGCGCGTGGATGTGACGGTGAAAAACAGCGGCAGCCGCGCCGGCAAGGAAGTCGTTCAACTGTACTTGAACGAACGCGTTGCGAGCGTAACGCCGCCTTTGAAGCGGCTCAAGCGATTCGCGAAAGTTTTGCTCCAGCCCGGCGAGAGCCGCCAAGTCTCTTTCGAATTGACATCCGACGACTTGTCGTTCATTGGCGCAGACAATAAGCGAGTCGTCGAGCCCGGCGTCTTCGACGTGAGAATCGGCGGACTCCAGCAAACTTTCGAATGGAAGTGAAGGCGGCGAATCCTTCCGCTGAACGGGCGCTCCCCCTGCGAAATCGATTGCGGGTTTGGGTCGGGCGGTCAATTTAGCAGACGTTAGCTATAATGCTTGCATGATTGTCCATACATTTGCTTTTCGGTGGAAGGCGGGCGTGACTGACGATCAGAAATTGCGCGCGGTCGCGGAAATTCGTGGACTACAAGGGCAGATTCCAGGCCTGGTGGAGACCTTGGTGGGGGGCAACGTGTCACCGCGCTCGCAGGGATATGAGCTCGGCGGCGTGATGAAGTTTACCGACCGGGCCGCGTTAGACGCTTACGGAGGGCATCCTGTTCATCAGAAGTTGCTCCAATGGCTGATGCCGCTGATTGATCCGATCGAAGTTGATTTTGAAGCGTGATGTGAACCCTGCCCGGCGGATCGCGGGCAGGTGGCCCGCTCTAAACCAATGCCCGGCAGTGCACTGGCGGTTCCTTTACGCTAATCCTTCTGGGCGAGCAGGGAAGCGCGGACGGCTTCCAGCTCTTTCTTCTTGGCTTTGTCTACCTCTGGAAAAGACAGGTGGAGTTCGTCGAGTGTCTGGATAATCGCAGAAGCGACGATCAGCCGCGTAAACCACTTGTTGTCGGCAGGAACGATGAACCACGGCGCGTGCTTCGTCGCGGTATTCTGGATCATCTCCTCGTAAGCTTCCTGGTAATCCTTCCAGAAGCCTCGTTCGTTGACATCCGCCATGGAAAACTTCCAGTTCTTCTTCGGATCCTCGAGCCGCTCGAGGAAGCGCTTCTTCTGCTCTTCCTTCGAAACGTGAAGGAAGAATTTTCGAATCACCACGCCATTTCGAGTCAAGTATTCTTCGAATGCGTTGATGTCCTCGTAGCGCTGGTCCCAGATATGCTTCGTGGCCAGTCCGTCGGGCAATCTCTCCGCTTTTAGCAGGGTGGGGTGGACGCGCACGACGAGAACTTCTTCGTAGTAGGAGCGATTGAAAATGCCGATCTTGCCGCGTTCAGGAATGCACTTTTGCGTTCGCCAGAGGTAATCGTGGTTCAACTCTTCATTGCTCGGTGACTTGAAGGAGTGAACGTCACATCCCTGCGGGTTCACGCCAGACATGACGTGCTTGATCACGCCATCCTTGCCGGCAGCGTCCAGAGCCTGGAGGACGACCAGGAGCGCCCAGCGGTCTTGCGCGTAGAGTTTCTCCTGCAGTTGGCTGAGCACGCCTTCGCGCGCGTCGAGTATGTTTTGCGCGTGTTGCTTGTTTTTGACGCCGGTCGTGGCAGCGGGGTCCCAATCCTTCAGTCGAAACCTCTCGCCCTTCGTAATGCAAAAGGGTTCCGCGAGGCGCGAGGCCTCTCTGATGAGCTTGTTGTGTTTCATGGTTTCGGGAGTGTAGTACAGACGTGGCGGTTAGAACAGCGAGCCGAGTCCCCAACCGAAGGCCGAGAAGCGGTTGCGGGCGTGGAAGAGGGAGTTGTTCGAGAGAGAAAAGAATCGGTTCATGCGCAGAACATTTACGGCGTAATAGACGCGAACGGGAACCTGGACGCCGGGTATGGTCCAGCGGAGCTCGATTCCCGCGGAGCCGTGAAGCACGCCATTTGTTGCGCCGAGAAGCAGCGGCTTGGTGGGGCCCAGCCAGTTGGGAAGCAGCAAGCCTGAGCCGAGGTCAAAGAAGCCGACGGCCTCCGTTCCGCCACCGAGAGGGAAGCGGTACTCGGCGTTGACGGCGGTGAGAAGATTTGCGCCCGCGGGCGCAGCGGAGTAGATTGTCGCGCCGTTCGCCGCAGTGCTTGCCGTGACGGCGTAGGGGCCGAATTCACCGGGGCGAAGTCCGCGCACGAGTTCATCGCCTGAGAAGATCCGAGTATAAAATGGCATGTCGCCTCGATAGCTGCCGGCGCCGATGAACGTCGTTCGAAAAGCCCAAGCGCCCGTGGGCGAGAAAATCGGGTCTCGGAATATGCGGCTGTATTCGGCAGAGGAGCGGACCATGTTCTCGCTACCGCCGAGCCATCCTCCGGAAACGGAATTCGAAAACGCAACTCGTTCACTTCCGGTGTCGCGGGCCCATCCGACTCCCAGTGAACTGCTGGAAGTCTTCGATCGAACGTCCCTGAGCGTCACGCCGGGCACGGCAACGAGAGAAGCGGGCGGATATGTGGTTGTTGTGCGCGCGAGAGTGTAGTTGATGGCTAGCGAGTCTGTGTTGTTCAAGGGGTAGGTCCAGGGGATGGCGATTCCTTGGCTGCGGGAGGAGAAAAACGGCCCTTGCGCGCTGTGCGCGAACCGCGGGCGAATAACATTGTTAAAAACGGAGAACGCCAGCGAGGCGCGCGTGCCGAAGATTCCTTCCTTTGCCAAGCCCACCATGATCTGCAGGCTCTCCGGGCCTCCCTCAAGCTGCGTCGTAAGGAGCTCTTCCCGGCTGAGAAGATCGAAGACGGTGTAGATGATGCCGATAGTAGATCCGAACTGGCCGTTTCCGCCGACCAATGAAGCGCGTTGTTGACCGATCTCTTTCACTTGGATGGAGACGCTGGCGGTGTGCGTCACGTCATCCATTTGCACGTGAATATCTTCTTTGCGAATCGGCTTGAAGTAGCCGGTCCGCGCGATCCGCGCGAGGCCCGCTTCCAGGGCCCGATCATTTACGGGCTGTCCTTCTCGCAAGGGAATTCGGCGGCGCATAAAGCGGTCGCTGAATTTGTGCAATCCCTGGAATTCGATTCGCCGCACCACGTACGGTGGAGAATCGCTCAAATCAAACGTGACGTGCACCGTATGCTTGTCCGCGTCAAAAGCCGACATGGATTCGACGGCCCGAAAGGAGACTGCATTGTCTTTCGGATTCTGCGGCTGAACGCGGGCCAGCCAGGAGCGCCGCAGATTTTCGATGACTTGCGAGGAATACGGCCGGCCGTCTTCTGCATTGAAAATCGCTGCCGGTTTACCGGCAAGCCCTTCCGCGGCTTGCCGAAGGGCGGGGCTGGCCGCGATGGACTCGAAACGAAAGAGATTCCCCGCTTGGACGGGAATAGAAACGGAAAGCCCGCGTTGCGTTACGCCGTGCGGCCAGGGAAACCAGCGGCGCGATGATTCCTTGATCCGCTCGACTCGCGGATTTCCGATGCGCGCCTCCGGATATCCATGGTTTTGGTAATACGTGAGGATTCGCGCGCTGTCTTCTTCCATGGCTTCCCGGGTGTACGCGTCTTTGCCCCGCCACGAAGCGAGCGGCTTCCAGGGCGCGATGTTGCGCATCTGCCCGCGCAATAATTTAGGGGAGAGTTGAGGGTTGCCAACGAAGTTCACCTGCCACACTTGCAGAAGAGGGCCATCGTTGATTTCGAATCGGACGGATACCGTCGCGTTCTTCGCTTCCTCCCGCCGGATATTAACGCTCGCATCCGGGTGGCCGAGCTCATTCAGCCCGGAGCGAATCGCGAATGCTATCCGTTGAAGCGCCGCTGGATCGGCTGGTTTTCCGAGCCCGGGGGCGAGCTTTTTGTCTTCGAGCATCTTATCGATCTGTTTTTGCGAGAGCAGCCGAGATCCCGAATACTCCACTTTGGTGAGAAACGGCCGCTCCTCCAGATGAAAGATAAGAGCTATGTGTTGCTGGTTTTCGAGCGCTTGAGGAGGCAGGAGAGTCGGAGATCCTTCTTCCACCCGAATGGATTCAAACCACCCTAGCGTCGCGAGGGCGCGGAGATCTTTGCCAATGTTCGCAGCGTCGAATGGCGCGCCTTCGCGGGACTTTAACTGGGCGGCAACTGCGGCGGGAGCGATGCGGCGTAATCCCGTGAAGCGAAGCTCATCGAGGACCGGAACTTCCCTTACTTTGAGAGGTTCGGGAGGTGTGGCGGCCAGCAGGCCATGAATCTGCGGAAAGACAGGCGTTCCGGACAGCAGAAGCGCCCCAAAGCAAATCGCCGTCTTGAGACAAGTCACCAGCATCTCTCCTTGCACCGAGGAGGATGAATGCAAAGATGATGCGTGCAGCTAAGGGGTTGTCTGTGGCAAGAATATTCTGAAGCTGCAACGGGGATACGAAGAGAAACCCGGGCCAGTCCTTGAATTCAGACTGGCCCGGGGATTGGATTCGGGAGCGTAACTTCGAATCAATCGGGATCGACGACTGTGCCTGTCTGTGGGTCCAGAATCAGCCTTTGACCTTCCGGCCTGCCATCGAAATCGAACAGACCGTTCAGCGTGCCGGCGATGGCGTCTGTGGAACCATTGCCGATGCGCCCCAGGCTCCAGTTGTCCTCGATGAAGCGAAGGATCGAGGATTGGTCGGTCACGGCGTGGTCCACATAATTGCGCTTCGCCCAGGGCGAAATCACCAGCAAGGGTTGCCGCGGACCGTAGCCGCAGCGCCCATTCTGGCCTTTGCCTCCCGGTTGCGTGGCCTTCGGGGTTCCGCAATTTCCTGATCCGAGAAGCTCGTCATCCGAGACATCCGACTGAGTGACGATCGGTCCCATCTGGTGGTCGTACCAGCCATCTGAGTCGTCGTATGCGATGATGATCGCGGTTTCCTTCCATTCCTTTGAGTGCATAATCGTGTTGATCGTGTTCACCAGGAAGGTCTGCTCATCGATCGGATCGGAGTACCCTGCATGACCGTCAAAAACACCCTTTGCTTTCAAGAAGCTGACCGCGGGTAGATTGTCATTAGCCAGAGCGGTGAAGAAGTCCTGCAAATCGTACTGATGGTTAGCCTGATCAGTTTTGCCAATTGCGGTCACAGCGCTGGGCCGCAGATGGTCAGGGTTGCTGGTCGACCCGTAGTACTGAAACGGCTCATGATGTGGAATGTAGTCTCGAAATGTACGCACCAGTGATGTGGATGACACTGAAGCGCAGGCCAGCGATCCATCTGCGTTTTTGCCGGTCGGAGCAAAGCCTCCCTGGAACCAGCCCCAAGTGATGTTTTTATCGGTGAGCAGGTCCCCAACATTCTTGCCGGACATCGTGATACGCGTGCTCTTCGCCGTCCCCAGAACTGGCGTTCGCAGGCAATTGTCGTAACCGGGGCGAGGATCACCGATTACCGAACCAAAGTTGAGACCGCCGGAGATGGCGTCCTTGGGGTTTCCAGGGGTCTTGCCGTCCGCTGCGAGCGGCACCAGTGTCGCGCCAAAGGTGTTGCCGGAAATTAAGTTAACCGCGCCAGGCGTGGATGGACCAAACGTCGTACTGAAGGAATTGTCGCTCATCGCAAAGTGCTGCGCGTAATTCCAGAGCGCCGTCACCGTGTTTCCGTCGTAGTAGCCCATCACCAAGCCTTTGCCCTTTCCAGCGTCATAACACCCCGGGCCGCCGGTTCCTACTGTCTCTGGAAATAGGTCCATCAAGCCGCCGTGAAAAGCTTTTTGCTCATCGCCGTAATCGTGGTCCTGGTCGCAAGTCACGGCCTGAGCAGGCGACAAACGAAATGGCTGGGTCGAATTCGGGTTGTGCGTGAGCAGCCCTGAACTCTCTAGACCGTTCACGCTCGGTGTATAGTCCTTTGCATGAAATGGTGTTTCTCCTGCGAGATTCGCCGCGTGCGGATACGTCCCGAAATAATGATCAAACGAGACGTTCTCCTGGAAGATCACGACGACATGCTGGATTGGCGTCTTCGTCGACGAATCGTCTTTGTCATGTGCGGATGCTGGGTACACGGGCAAAAGCGTCATGGCGGAAGCGGCCACAACCGCCATAGTCCTAGTAAGGCAGTGGTGCATAGAAAGTTTCTCCTTGGAATTCTCAGTCTTGAACCACAAATGCAAACACCGGGGGCGGACGCACTCGCTGAAGGGCGGGGACTCCGAGGCGTCACAGCCCGTTTTCCTGCGTATGAAGTTCTAAGCCGGTCTTGTTAGCCGCAGGTTAACGGCTCGTCAAAACTGGTGGCGCAAATGGAGAAGCTGTATAGAATCGGTGCGCAGCCGGAAGCCATGAGCACACTCGCGCGCAAACTCCGCCTCGCCGATTATTTCGCGCTCGCATTTGGCACCATGGTCGGCGCGGGATGGCTGGTACTCATGGACGACTGGCTCGGTCGAAGCGGGCCGCTCGGCGCGATTCTGGGCTTTGCGCTCGGGGGAATTTTGCTGTTGCCCGTCGGCTACGTTTATGGCCAATGGGTGCAGAGACTTCCTGACGCCGCTGGCGAGGCCGCCTACACGGCTCAAGTTTTTCCGCCGGTCGTCAGTTATTTCACCGGGTGGATGATGCTGCTGGCGTACTTCATCGTGTGCCCGTGGGAAGCGGTGGCCGTCGGTAAGCTTGCGGCCTACATTTTTCCGTCGCTGAATTCATTCGAATTGTATCGAGTTGCGGGGCAGCCCGTTTTCCTGCCGCGTCTGGTGCTGGGCGTCGGGCTCACGGTTTTTCTTGCGGTGCTGAACTACCGCGGCATCCGCTGGAGCGCCATTTTTCAGAACTGGACGACGGGGATCGTGCTCCTTATCTTCGTCCTTCTATTGGGCGTCAGTGCCGTCCGCGGAGCTCCTGCCAATTTTCATCCCGCGTTTCGCACGACTCCCTTCGTATCGATCCTGCTTACGCTCCAGATCGTGCCGTACTTTATGACCGGATTCGAATCGGTTCCCAAAGTGGCGGAGGAAGCTCATCCGGGATTTCGCGCGACAGGGTTTTTTCGCGCGATCATGATGGCGGTTCTCGTGGGTGCGGGCTTCTACGTTCTCGCCGTCGCGGCGGTGGCCTACGTTGCGCCCTGGCAAGGATTGATCGGAAAACGATTCGCAACCGCCATCGCGTTCGAACAAGCGCTGGGAGCACAATGGCCGGTGCGAATGATTGTGATCATGGCCCTCTTCGGGCTGTTTCAATGTTTCAACGGCAACTTCGTCGCCTCGAGCCGTTTGCTGTTCGCTTACGGCCGCCGCCGGACAATTGATCCGCGCTTTGGCGAAGTTCACGAAAAATTTCTGACGCCTTCCGTAGCCATTCTCGGAATTACGATTGGAACGCTGGCTGGTCTTCTTCTGGGCGATGCGCTTCTCGTTCCCGTTACGGAAGTAGGTTCGATGGCGTCGGCCATGGGATGGTTTGCCGCGTGCCTGTCGTTCTGGATCGTGGAGAAGCGAGCATCGATGCGGATCGTGGCCGGGCTGGGGATCGCCGTCTCCTTGCTGCTTTTCCTGATGAAAGTTCTGCCCGCATTCCCCGGGCACTTTTCGCTTGCCGAATGGATCGCATTCGGCATTTGGGTTGGTCTCGGGTTCGTCCTACGCGCCCGGAGCTAGACTGCAAAACCATTCGCGGAGCTTAAGCAACAACGAGGGAGAAATCAGCGTTCAAATAAGAGCGGCATTCGGGCGAGACCGGGCCCTCGTGTATACTTTTAAAGGCGGGGCACCTCGCCATCGATGATTCCTTTTCTCCATATTGGGCCGCTCACAATTCCGACTTTCGGCCTCATGGTCGCCACCGGCCTGTTGGCTGCCGCGTATCTCTTGCAGGCCGATTTTGACCGGCATCGCGCACAATTCGTGAAGAGCGGCTACCTAAAGAGTGGCGGCCGGCCGGCCCATCACGACGAAGGGTTTCTTATCATCGGCATTGCCGGACTCGCCGGTCTAGTAGGAGCGCGCCTGTATCACGTTCTGGAGAGTCCCCGCGAGTTGATTGCCGATCCGTCGGTACTGATTAGCCGGTTTGGGTTCGCCTGGTTCGGAGGATTCCTTGGCGGATTTGTGGCGCTGGTGTTTCTGGCACGGCATTTTAGGATTCCGGTACTTGAATTCATGGATCTATGCTCGCCGGCGGCGGCGGTTGGCTACGCTATCGGGCGCATCGGCTGCTTGTTGTCTGGCGACGGCGATTACGGCATGCCCACATCGTGGCCATGGCCCTGGGGGATGGCTTTTCCTCACGGCGTAGTTCCCACAACCGAAACTTGTGTGCAATGGGGCTGGCCGGCCGACTGCCGCGTCTACCCGACTCCCATTTATGAATTCTTCATTTGGATGGCCATCGCCGCGTTCCTCTGGCACCTGGGAACGAAAACCCTGCGTGGTCCCAAAGCCAAGGGTGAGATTTTCTGCAACTACCTCATACTGACCGGCGTCGCCCGGTTCCTGATCGAGTTTATTCGCATCAATCCGCGTTCGTTCCTCGGCCTTTCGAATGCGCAGACGGCAAGTGTGGTCTCCATCCTGGCCGGCGCGGTGTTACTTTGGCGTATTAAAAGCCAATTTCATGCGCTCAAAAAAGAGCACCGCATCGTAGAGCACATCGCCGCGCGCGGGGATGTTCTGCAGCCGGAGTATCACCGTCCCACGCCGGAGTGCCCGCATCCCGAGCGCTGGCACATGTACGACTCGATGACCGCGGAAGTCGAGGTGCTGGACTTTCTGAAATCGCTGGTCACGACGGTGAAGCCCGAACTGGTGGTGGAGACGGGCACATTTTCCGGGCTCAGCACGTTGCGCATTGCGGAGGGGCTCGAGGCCAATGGATTCGGGTGTGTCGTCACCTGCGAGCACGACCCAATGGTCTTTGCGGCCGCCAAGCAGCGCTTTGATTCGTCAGGACTCGGACAATGGATCGACGCGCGAAACGAATCGAGCCTGGAAATGAGAATTGAAGGACAGATCGACATGCTGTTTTGCGACAGCGACCCGCCGCTGCGCGAACAGGAAGTTCGCAAGTTTCTGCCGCAAATGAATCCATGCGGCCTGATTTTGATGCACGACGCGAGTTCCTCGATGAAAACAGTCCGCGAGGGCGCTCTCAGGCTTGAAGCCGAAGGACTGATTTCAGTGCTGTTATTGCCTACACCGCGGGGTTTGGTTGTTGCCCAAAAAAGAGAGGGGCGCAGCTAGGCGCTAAAGCATCTGCCGCAGCACGTATTGCAGAATTCCGCCGTGGTGGTAGTAGGAAACTTCCTCGGGCGTATCCGCACGCGCGATTACTGAAAAGGTTTTTACCGTTCCATCCGCTGATTTAGCACCCACCGTGATCGATTTTTTTGGCGCAAGTGACGCGACGCCCTCGATCTCGAATATTTCGTGTCCCGTCAGGCCAAGCGATTCGCGGTTTTCTCCCGGCTTGAATTCAAGCGGGAGCACGCCCATGCCGACGAGGTTGCTGCGGTGGATGCGTTCGTAGCTTTCGGCGATGACCGCGCGCACGCCGAGCAGCCGCGTGCCTTTTGCCGCCCAATCGCGCGAAGAGCCGGAGCCGTATTCTTTTCCGGCGATGACCACCAGTGGCACGCCGGCCTCACGATATTTCACGGCGGCGTCGTAAATCGGCATCTTTTCGCCATCCGGAAGGTAAAGAGTCCAGCCGCCTTCGGTGCCCGGGGCAAGCTGGTTGCGCAGACGAATATTCCCAAAGGTGCCGCGCATCATGACCTCGTGGTTGCCGCGGCGCGCGCCGTAGGAATTGAATTCATGCGGCTTCACGCCGTTGGCGATGAGGTATTTACCAGCGGGCGATTCGACGGGAATTGAGCCGGCCGGAGAAATGTGATCGGTGGTGACGCTGTCGCCGAGAATGGCCAGCACCTTGGCGCCGTGAATATCCGCGAGCGCCGGTGGCACCTTCGGCATGTTTTCGAAAAACGGCGGCAGCTTGATGTACGTCGACTTCGGATCCCACTTGTAGATATCGCCTTTGGGAATCGGCATGGACTTCCAATGCGCATCACCTTCGAACACTTCGCTGTATTGCTTGCTGTATTGCGCCGAAGTAACGGAAGAACGAACAGTTGATTCGATTTCCTGCGGCGTCGGCCAGATGTCTTTCAGATAGACCGGTTTGCCCGCGGGATCAGTGCCGAGCGATTCGGTGGTGAGGTCAAGGTCCATGCGCCCCGCAAGAGCGTAAGCGACAACCAGCGGCGGCGACGCGAGATAATTGGCGCGCACCAGCGGATGAATGCGGCCCTCAAAGTTGCGATTCCCGCTGAGCACAGCAACGGCGATCAGATTGTTGTCCTTGATGGCGGCGCCGATCGCTTCCGACAACGGACCGCTGTTGCCAATGCACGTGGTGCACCCATAGCCGACAAGGTGAAAGTTCAGTTTCTCGAGATAAGGCGTCAACCCAGCGGCGAGCAGGTAATCGGTCACCACTTTCGAACCGGGCGCAAGGCTGGTCTTGACCCAGGGCTTGACGTGCAAGCCGCGTTCGACGGCCTTCTTCGCCAGCAGGCCCGCGCCTAGCATGAGCGAAGGGTTCGAAGTGTTGGTGCAACTGGTGATGGCGGCAATGACCACCGCGCCGCTCGAAAGGTCAAACGAATCGCCGTTGTTTCGGACCGCAACCTGCTTGGCCGGCGTTCCTTCCACGACTTTCGTGAAAGAAGCCTTGGCCTGGCGCAGCGCCACACGATCCTGCGGACGCTTGGGGCCAGCGACAGTGGGCTCGACGGTTCCCAGATCCAAGTCCAGCGTGTCGTTGAACAGTGGGGGGGGCGTCTGATCGGTGCGAAAGAGCATCTGCTCTTTGCAATAGGCTTCGACAAGAGCGATCTGTTCGGCCGAACGCGCGGTGAATTGCAGATAAGCGAGTGTTTCCGCATCCACGGGGAAGAAGCCCATGGTCGCGCCATACTCGGGGGCCATGTTGGCAATGGTGGCGCGGTCCGGAACGCTCAGCGTGGATAGACCCGAACCATAGAACTCCACGAATTTTCCAACGACGCCTTTCTTGCGCAACATTTCCGTAACGGTCAAAACAAGATCCGTCGCGGTCGCGCCTTCGCTCAACCGCCCGTGCAGGCGGAAACCAACGACTTCCGGAATGAGCATCGAAGAGGGCTGGCCGAGCATGGCCGCCTCTGCTTCGATCCCGCCGACGCCCCAGCCGAAAACGCCCAGGGCATTGACCATGGTGGTATGCGAATCCGTGCCCACTACCGAATCGGGATAGGCCTCAAACCTATTGCCGTAGGGCATCGCACAGACGACCCGCGCGAGGTATTCCAGATTCACCTGATGACAGATGCCGGTATCCGGCGGAACGACTTTGAAATTCTGAAACGCTGTCTGCCCCCAGCGCAGGAACGCGTAGCGCTCCACGTTGCGCTGAAACTCCAACTCCGCATTCAAGCCGAAGGCGTTGACGTTGCCAAAATTATCGACCTGCACCGAATGATCGATGACCAGCTCGGCGGGGAAGAGCGGATTGATTCGCTTTGGATTGCCGCCCATGCGTTCCACCGCTTCGCGCATGGTGGCGAGATCGACGATCGCGGGTACGCCGGTGAAGTCCTGCAGCAGGACGCGCGCGGGCATGAACGCGATCTCTTTTTCCGGAGCGCCGGGCCGCCAGCTTGCCAGCGCGCGGATGTCCTCGGCACGGACGAAGCGGCCATCCTCGCAGCGCAGCAGATTCTCCAGAAGGATGCGCAGCGAAAAGGGAAGCTTCGCCAGGTCGGCGAGGCCCTGCTTTTCAAGGAACTCGAGGCGGTGAATCTCGAAGCTCTGAGCGCCAACGTTCAGTTTGTCGCGTGTGCGGAAAGAATTGCCCGCGTTGATGGCCATCCTGACAGTCCTCTCGCTGTGATTCGTGGCTCCTATCATAACCGAAATTGAATCCGAGCGCCGCGCAGCTATACTGGTATGGCAGTGAATATCGTTCTCATTTCAACCTACGAGCTGGGGCGGCAGCCCTTCGGGCTGGCGTCGCCTGCGGCATGGCTGCGGAAACGGGGCCACAACGTCGCATCTCTCGACCTCTCCCGGCAATCATTGGATGAATCTGCGATCCGGAATGCCGGGGTCATCGCAATTTATCTGCCGATGCATACGGCGACGCGGCTGGCGGCACAGCTTATCCCTTCGTTGCGAAAGCTGAATCCCGGCGCGCATCTCTGCTGTTACGGTCTCTACGCGCCGATGAACGTGGATTATCTCCGCGCGCTCGGTGTATCGACGATTCTCGGGGGCGAATTTGAACAGGGACTGATGAACCTCGCTAACAGGCAGAGCCCCGGCGGCGAAACGACGCCGCAAACGGAGCCGGCTGTGTCTCTTGAGCGCCAGACTTTTCAAGTGCCGGACCGAATGGGGATGGCGCCGCTTGAGAAATATGCCCATGTGGTGATGCCGGAGGGCCCCCATCGGGTTACGGGTTACACCGAGGCGAGCCGCGGCTGCAAACATCTCTGTCGTCACTGTCCGATTGTGCCGGTTTACAAGGGGATTTTCCGTGTGGTGGATCGCGAAGTGGTTCTGGCCGATATCCGCCAACAGGTTGTTGCGGGCGCGCAGCACATCACGTTCGGCGATCCGGACTTTTTCAACGGCATCGGCCATGCAATGTCGATTGTCCAAGCCCTGCACGGGGAATTCCCGGAACTCACGTACGACGTCACCATCAAAATCGAACATCTGCGCCAGCACGAAAGACAACTCAGCAAGCTGCGCGATACCGGGTGCTTGTTTGTGACCAGCGCCGTCGAGTCGCTGGACGATGAAGTCCTGGCCATGCTCGACAAGGGCCACACCCGCGCCGACTTTATCCACATTGGAAGAATCTTTCGGGAAATCGGCTTGGCCCTTCAGCCGACCTTCATCCCCTTTTCGCCGTGGACCACATTCGAAAGGTATCTCGACCTGTTGCGCACACTCGCCGAGTTCGAACTGAGCGAAGCGGTTGCGCCCGTCCAGCTCGGCATCCGGCTGCTGATTCCAGCGGGCTCCCGCCTCTTGGAACTCCCGGACATCCAGCGAATCATTCAGCCATTTGACGAACAGGCGCTGGTCTATCCCTGGAAGCATGCTGATCCGCGCATCGACGAGCTTTGCGACGACGTCCAGCAGATCGTAGCGTCCAGCGAAAAGCTGAAACGCTCGCGAGCGTCGATATTTGAAAAAATATGGCGGGCCGCGAATGACGCCGCTCATGTAGATGCCGCGCCGCGCGTGCTTCCGGTGCTGGCATCACGAGCGACCGTGCCGTACTTGAACGAGCCTTGGTATTGTTGAGCCGAGCCGACGCGGGACCAGTTGGTCCCCATCGCCAAGGCAAGAGAAGCGGTCCGCCAGGTGGAGTCCTTCGTTTGATCGATGACCGTGAATCCAAAGCCGCCCTCGAACAAGAAGCGCCTTCTGCTTTTCACCGCTAAGCTGGGTTACCAGACGCGAAGTTTTGAAGATGCCGCGCACAAGCTGGGCGTGCAGCTTGTTTACGTCACCGATCGATGCCACCAACTCGAAGACCCGTGGGGCGATCAGGCCATCGCCGTGCATTTCGAAACGCCGGAGGTGGCTGCCTATACCGTGATGGAAGCGCTTCGCGGCCAGGACGTTAGCGGGATTCTTGCTCTCGGTGACCGGCCCGCTGCCGCCGCTGCTTATGCTGCGCGTGGTCTGGGAGTCCGTTATAACCATCCTGCAGCAGTAGAGGCTTGCCGGAGTAAGCTGCGCATGAAAGAAGTCTTTCGAGATGCCGGGCTGTCTGTCCCGTGGTTTCGGAAGCTTCCCATTGATCCCGCGCCAGAGCCGGTGCTGCTTGGTATCTCTTATCCCTGTGTGCTGAAGCCGCTTTCGCTGTCGGCAAGCCAGGGCGTCGTGCGCGCGAACAATCGTGAAGAGTTTCTCGCGGCGGCGGCGCGTGTGCGGCGGTTGCTCAAATCTCCGGAGATTCTTGCCACTCGCGAGGCGAATCTCGATCAGATGCTAATGGAAGGTTACATACCGGGGAGGGAAGTAGCCATCGAGGGACTTCTCACGGATGGTGGTATGAGTGTATTGGCGATCTTCGATAAGCCAGATCCGCTTGAGGGCCCGTACTTCGAAGAGACGATCTACGTCACACCATCACGGCTTCCCGAATCCGTGCAGCGCGTCATCGAGAAATGCGCGAGAGATGCAGCGCGAGCTTTGGGTCTGTCGCATGGACCAATCCACGCGGAGTTTCGGGTCAACGAGGATGGAGTGTGGCCGCTGGAAGTCGCGCCCCGACCGATCGGCGGTCTCTGCGCCCGGGCCTTGCGATTTTCGTTTGATGGGGCAAGTGAGCCAATCGGCCTCGAAGAGCTGCTTTTTCGCCACGCTCTTGAACTCCCCGGATGCAATTCGCCACGCGAACGAATTGCCTCTGGTGTCATGATGATTGCCGTCCCAAAGAGCGGGATTTTGGAAAGCATCTCCGGAGAAGAGGCCGCGCGTTCGATTCCGGGGGTCGCCGAATTGTCGATCACCGCCCGGTTGCACGATGCCATCGCTGCCTGGCCGGAGGGTTCTAGCTACCTGGGGTTTCTTTTTGCGCGGGGGAGCACGCCGGAGAAAGTCGAGCAGTCACTCCGCGAGGCCCTTGAAAAACTATCGTTTACGATTACGCCAGGCCTGCCCGTCGAACATCCCGCGACGCGCAGAATGACGAACCAGGGGAACTAACCTTTTGCCTTAGGCGCAACGTATCCTTCGGGCAATTTAGCGCCTTCGCCAAAGAAAAACTGCTCCATCTGCTCTTCCATGATTTTCTGCGAGTTGGGATCGAGGGGATTCAGCCGGTACTCGTTCATGACCATCTTGGAATGCTCCAGCCAGAGCTTCCAGGCGTCCTTCGAAACGC